>ERZ780226.2127-NODE-2127-length-14152-cov-3.792864_pt1 | contig 14152 bp, 7 predicted proteins | sample MGYA00511165_ERZ780226 | MGnify/ENA primary metagenome ERZ780226 (study PRJEB29588, sample SAMEA2152373) | human gut metagenome | biome: human gut; feature: human-associated habitat; material: faeces | place: Denmark | collected 2008/2010 ...
AGAATCCCAATGAGAATCTCGTAGAGTTCATCAATGAGCTGGAGCAGATATTACCCAGTAGCTTCTGGACCAACAGCTTCAGTTCGGATATGGAAGGAATCAGTATGTCTGTAACTGTGGAAGGTAAGGCTACAGCAGCAAGAACGATTCTGAATATCCGGAATATGGAGAGCATCGAGGATGTACAGATCAGCAATATTACAGATACGCAGAATGAACTGGGAGAATCGGCGGTTACTTTCTCTATTACAGGTACTTATGCGGATATCCACGCAGATACCGAAGAGACCGAAAGCACCGGAGATACAACCGGTACCACAGCACAGTAGGAGGCGGATAAGAGATGAAAGTAAAAAAGAGTGAAATTCAGCTTTTGATTGCTGTACTGGGAGTTCTTCTGGTCGTGGTGACTTATTTCCTTGTATATGCGAAATTCAATGAGTTGTCGGATTCTATGGAAAGTCAGAATATGTCATTAAGATCCCAGGTGTCTACACTGGAGGTGTTGGAGCAGCGTAAGGCAGATTATCTGGCTGCTACCGAGAAGATGAAGACATATATTACCGGGTTTGAGAATCGTTTCCCCGCAGATATTTTACCGGAAGACAGCATTATGATGGTGAAGAACATGGAGGATGCTACCAGAACCTATGTAGCAAACATCTCTTTCGGAACCATAGGAGAAGTGGCGTATGATGCACAGGCTTCCGCAGACAATTCTGCCCTGGCGGCTGCAACTGCGGATGCACCGGCGGATACCGCAGCAGCGGAAGCAGATGCCGCAGTGTCGGGCACAGATACGACCACGGTTACTACATCCCCTGTCTCCACAGAGGGAACCACCTATGCGGAGACTCATATGTATGAGGTGCCTTTGGGCATCAGTATCGAATGTACCTATGATGATTTCAAGGGGCTGGTTCGATATATTTACAATCAGCAGGAGCGTCAGAGCATCCAGGGCGTGAACATCAGCTATAACGGTGATGACGGAAAATTGTCCGGCAATATGAACCTGAATACTTATTATCTGCTGGGCACGGATAAGGTATATGGGGAACCCTATATTCCCGATATGTCTATGGGGGTACAGACGATATTTGGAAACGTGAACTAATAGATTTGCTAATCGGGAGTTGTCGTAATGCAGAAGCATAGGAAGAAAAGACAACTGAATAATGAAGGATTTTCCCTGGTGGAGCTTCTGATCGCCATTGTGATCCTCTCAATCATTGTAGTGCCATTGCTGCACAGCTTTGTGACATCGGCAAGGACCAATGCAAAGTCCCGTACCACGATGCATGCCACGGCGATCGCTGAGGACGTCATGGAAATGTTCGAGGCACATTCTCTGGAGGAAATGTCCGATATTTACACGGGTGCTTCACCTGCGGGATTTACCAATACCGCAGTAAAAGACGACACGACCGGCATCTGGACCTACACGATCCGGGACGATTCTATCACTTCCGGTACTTATGATGTAGTGGTGAAGGTGGATCCCACAGCCTACAGTGTGGTGAACAGTGTGGCACAGGTAGATATCAGTAACCTGGCGGGTAATCTGAATGCTGTCTACAGCGAAGCAGCGGACGGTGCCAGGGAAGCTTATTCTTATTTCGGCGGAGGGATCTATACAACAGATATCATACAGCATACTACACGGAAGACCGAGATCAATATTGACAGCAGTAAGATCAACGTAACGCTGGCAACGGGAGCTACGGTGGAGACAGAAGTCTATCTTGTCACAGCTTCCACAACGTATCATTGTGATCCCACGATCCTGGCAACGGGCAGATCTGCGGTCTATCCGCAGACGGGAGCGGATTATGTGATTTTTTCCAACGAAGACAGTGTGCGCAGCCGTGCAGCACAGGTAAATGATGTCAGCGAGCTTGGAAATCAATTGGCGAATATCATTGTCTGTGTACAGCCTCGTGTGGAGAGCGCTCATTACGATTCCTCCGGAAGACCTGCCATTATAGACCGGATAGTGTTCAACAATCCGGACAATGTGGAGACGAATCTGCTGGTAGTGGAGCAGACCGAGAGACAGGACCGAATAGATATGTTGAGGGATGTCTTCGCGACAGATTATGATACCATGCGCAGTAAGTATGGGATATCTCTGGAACTGCGGGAAGCATGGCCCGGCTGGATGCCCGCCCCCGGCACGACACAGACGTCTGCGGGAACTCTTCGCACGAATCTGCTGGACGAGAGTGACGGACTTACGGCATATGTATTTGAGAATTCCAGCATGACCGGCGCGGGAGCCGGAACGGGACTTAATTATGCACTGGCGAAGAACATCATGTCAGTGACGAATCTGACACCGGCTAGGGCGCAGGACCGTATTTACGACATGGAAGTGAAGGTCTATGCAGAGGATAAGATAGCAGACGGCAGCCCGATCATTACTATGACAGGAACGGTAACGGAATAACAGGAGAATCCGGAAGGAAGCGTAAGAACCATGAAGATACGTGGCAGAGACTTCAAATTACATAAACAGACAGACGATAAGGGCTCGGCAATGGTCGTAGTGATCATAGCTATGGCCTTTATCGGCATTTTAGCCAGTGTTTTGATGTATATGTCCTTATTGAACTATCAGATGAAGGCGAATAATCTGCAGGCGAAGGACAACTTCTATTCGGCAGAGACAGTGCTGGATGAGATCCGTGTCCATATGGAAGAGCAGGTGTCCGCGTCCCTGGGAGATGCCTACACGCAGATTCTGGTGAACTATGATGACACTTCCGTATCCGAGAAGGAGAGTAAGCTCCGCTATGCGTTCTTAAGCAGTATGCAGAAGGCGTATCAGTGCAGTGATACCGCCAGCTTAAATTACTATGATCTGAAGAAATTGTTTGACAGTCTGTCACCGGAGGTGAAGGAAAATACAGTGTTGCAGACCAGTGACGGAGTCAATTCCTATACAATACGGATGGTGGACGGCGCCGTGCAGATGACGGGCACAAACGGCTCCGGAGATGCGGTGAGCGATCTGCCTAAGGGACAGCTTACCCTGTTCACGGACGGATTATCTTTTCAGAAATTAAAGGTGACTTATACCAATGATAATGGTTATGTCTCGGTGATCCAGACGGATATCCGTGTGAAAATGCCGGATATGAGCTTTGCACAGGCCGTAAGTCTGCCTTCACTGACCGGCATGTCACTGGTGGCACAGAAGAATATTCAGGTGGTAGCGGAGAGCGGCAAATTAAGCGACGCTAAGATCGCCGGAAGCTTCTATGCGGACAAGGTACTGGTGGGGAATGAGGATGATACAAACAGTGCAAATGTGACCCTGACCCTGGCAGAGCCGACAGGTAAGGAAAATGATGATAAGCGTATGGTAGCGGCTACGGAACTGTATCTGGGCAAGGGCGCGAAACTGGAATCCGACAGCTATGGAGAACTGTGGACAGGCAAGATCACCATGCACGGAGCAGCGACATCTACCGGCAGCGCGAATATGAATTTCAAGGGAAATGATGTCTATGTAGCGGGAGATCTGCGCATAGACGGCGCAAATAATAATTTCACCGCAGGCAGTCTGGTGGATGAGAATTACTCCGGACAGTATATAGGCTTCGGCACCGGGGAGAACGGTGACAGCAGTGCCATTGTAGTCAACGGTACCGGAACGGATATTGATTTGAGCGGTCTGATCAATCTGACTTTGGCAGGCAATACCTATATCGCCACGAAAACTGCTAAGGATAATCTCACCGAGGCGGATGGGAATCTCAATGGCAGTGCCTCCGACCGCAAGGATATCCTGATGGGACAGTCCATTGCAGTCAAAAGTGACCAGCTGGCATATCTGGTACCGGCAGATCTGGTAAAACAGGGTTCCAATCCCGTGACCAGGGAGCAGGCAGATACTATGGGGAATACGGCAGTTGATTTTAATGCTGCCAGCAGTATGCTGGGCGGCAACAGCCTTGCTTCCTATGGTATTACGAAGTTTATTACGAACGGAAGCAGCGATAGTCAGGGTGTCCGTACTTTTTATAAGAGATTGAACAGCAAGATTACCATTGTGTATTATTACGTGTCCTTTGACAGCTCCACCCAGGCGGGCAGAGAAGCTGCCAACCGGTATCTTCAGGATTATTATAAGGTAAATAAGAGTACCATGGATGCCTATGCCAGCATCTACACCGATGGCATCAAGATCAGGAATCAGAGTGCCGGTGCCTATATCATGCACCTGGCAGGTAATGTGGTGATGTCCGACAAGGATCAGACCACAGGCAGTTACAGTAGCAACCTGCAGAATGCCACATTAGGCAGTGATCAGAGCAACATCGGCTACAAGCAGCAGCTGGCAGCGGATGATTCCAAATTCAAGGCGCTCTGCAAGAAGCTGATCGATGGCTATGAGCAGCTTACGCCTTCCGAAAAAGCGGATACTGCCAATGTATATAGCAATCTGGTAAATACGGACGCGATCACAAGCTTTACCGGTGTGGTCCGTGGCGCGGGACTGGTCGTTGATACAGAGAAGTATTTTGAAAGTAGTGCTTATCCGGATTGCAAGGCAGTCATCGTATATGGTGATTATACCTATCCCGAAGCGGGACATCCGGATTTCAAGAAGGGTATCATCATCGCTACGGGCGATGTGAAGATACAGGATGGTGAGGAATTTAACGGTGTGATCCTGGCAGGCGGCGATATCCTGTTAGGACAGAATGTGAAAGTGACACCGGACAAGGAAGCAGTGCTTCGTGCACTGACCTATTCTAAGGAGGTTACGGGCTCCGGCGGCGGTCAGAAGGAATATCATGTAGTAGATTTCCTGATCGGCGGCGAAGGTTACCTGCAGAATAACAATAAGACCTACCTGAACAGCGACATTAATATAGGAGACCTGATCGTATATGAGAACTGGCAGAAACAATAAAAACGGTGGATTCTCCCTGGTGGAGCTCATCATCGTCGTCGCCATCATGGCGATCGTGGTGGGAGTCATCGGATTGTCTGTGGGAACACTCACCGGAAGAAAAACTGCAAAATGTGCGGATGAGATCGTTTCGACCCTGGAGAGGGCGAGAGTGCTGACCCTGGGGAAAGAACAGAATCAGGTAGAGTTTGTGCTGCTGCAAAATAGCGGCACCGGTGAATACCATGCACAGATATATCAGGGTGGAACCATCGTTTCGGATAGAATCGTTGGGAAGAAACCTATCACAATACAAGTATATTTTGATGATGATTCCCCTCCCTACAATCTGTCACAATTAAAAGGTACATTACCTTATGCGTCCGCAACCGATGGACTGCATCTGGTGTTCAACAGAGCATCGGGAGCTTTTGAAGAGAAGACCTGCGCTGCCGAAGATGCGGTAAAGGACTATTGCAAGAAAATTGTGATTAGCAATGGAACAGGAACAAGAACGATAACAATCACAACAGTCGGCAGAACCGGCAAAATCCTGAAGAAATAAGGAGGTTGACTATGCGTATCGGAAAAAAAGGCTTCACTCTCGTAGAAGTGATAGTGTCCCTGGCAATCATGACCATTGTGGCAGGATCTGTGGGCGCCTTTATCATCGCAGGCAACAATTCCTACCTGCGGGGGAATAAGGAGCTGACCCTGCAGGAAGAAGCACAGCTTGCAGCGAATCAGATGATCGACCTGATCATTGATGTGGAGCAGGATATTAAGTTCACACCGGATCATGCCGACACAGCAGTGGATCTGGATGGCAACACCGCCAAGGATGCAGCCGGCAATGAGATCACCACAGCCCATGTCAGCGAACTGCGCCTGGTCAATAACGAGAATACCTATATGATCCGCTGGCAGGGAACCGCGTCAGGGGACTATGCAACTGCGAATCAGGTATACCTCTATGAAGTGAAAAATACAACGGATGCGGACGGCAATCTCGTCGTAGGAGATCCCACCACCGCAACCCCGGCACTTATGGCAGAACATGTCACAAGCTTCAGCGTAGACTTAAGCCAGGTGAAGGACAAGCGGAAAGTTATCCTGAATATGACCTTCACTTACCAGGACAGAAGCTATGATATCGCAGAGACCATTAAGCTTAGAAATGATCTGGAGAAGACCGGAACTGCGTACGCATGGATCAGCACTCTGACTATTGATCCTCCCAGTGCAACATTACCGCAGGGCAAGATACAGCAGTTTACCTATAATCTGAGCGGTGACGCAGAGGCAGTAGCTGAGGGCGTTACCTGGAGTGTGTCCTATGCTTCCGGGGCTAATTGTAAGAGTACAATTAATCAGGATGGTATTTTAAAAGTAGATGATGAGGAAACTATCGGCACGGATGTGCTGGTGGTAAAATGTACTGCAAAAGCAGATACGAGTATGGTGGCATATGCATATGTGACAGTAGAAGAGAGATTGATAGACTCTTTGACGATTACGCCACATGATGGCAGCCTGATTCCTTTGGAAAGTTGGCAGAATGGACAGGAGGCTAACGCAGTCGGTGATGGTAAAAGAATTAATTTCACATGTACCTTAGATGGCAAGGACAGTGCAAAAGCAGAAGGCGTAGAATGGACTGTGGAACGTGTGGATGGCACTACTCGAGCAGCGAGAACTGCAATTTCAAAGACAGGAGCTATGACTGCATATCTTGTAGCGGATTCAGAGGAAAAACAGGGATATCATGTGTTAAGGGTGACTTGCTCATCAGTAGCAGATCCTTCTATGAAGGATGAGGCATTGATCACAGTATCTAATGTTCCTGGAAAATACAGTGCGGAACTGATTGCTGAAACTCTGACTACCTATAAATTCGATGAGGGAAACCAGAAGAGAATCGGCTATTGTGTTAATATTGAATGTCTTCCTTCCTGGGCGGATTATCGGAACGGTTATCCGAAGATTTCTTGGGAAATAGTAGGGGATTCTAAAGGATATACATTTGGTCCTTCTAGCAGTGTTTATGAACAGATATTATATTGTAGTTACCATGAAAATGTATATGAGCCGCCCGTGACTGTACGTGCTACGGTACAACTGGATGCTACAACGACGGTATATCCCACAATAGATATTAAGATTCCCAAGCTGAAGACGGCACTGGCGGAGGATAAACCGTATATCAACAGCGATCAGTTTGTACTGAACAGAAACGGTGAAATAGAGTGTTGGTTGGAAAATTATGATGGCACAGGTAAAGTAACCTGGAGATTTGCTAATGATGCAGAATTAGGTCTGGCGGCATCGAGGGAAATTGAAGATCAGCTTGATCCTAGTAAGGATAAAGAATACGTAAATATTTTGTCGCAAAGAATGGTTGGATTCAGCAGATATAAGGAGAGAGATAAAAAAGGAAGTCTCCCTGATGCTTACGAAGATGGAACACGACAGGTATTTCCAAATATGACTTATGATTCGAAAAATGACCATGCATATATTTGGGCAAAATATTCACTTCCATGGAATCAGGAATATCGATTGACACTGGAAGCAGTGGATGAAGAGGGGAATGTGATTGCAGAGACAGATATTCTGATACCGGAATGTAAAGTACTGTTCCCCAGTGGAAGTCGTTATATGACAGTTAATCAAGGACAGGCGATTTATCCGAGATGTAAGTGTGATGCCTGCAAAAATGATCCTAATCATAATCATTGGGGTAACGAAACTGCACAAAATAAGGTGACCGGGAAATGGGAACCCAGTCCGGCATTGTATAACCAGTGGATTTATGTGACTTTGTATGGATTTTACACAGGAAATCTGGGATTGAAAGATTCCGGTAATTGGCTGAATCTGGGCAGTAAAATGTACGGAGATAGCAAGCTGGCTGGAGGTACAGGAATTTCTGCAACTACATGGACGGCAGATGAAGGTGTTTTACAGATATCCATTGATGCCATGGAGCAGAATAAAGACCTGTATCTGCAGTTCTATGATAAAGATCATTATAATGAACAGGATTATAGGCTGGACCGTGTATTAGTAATACAGTGGAACAGGAAGGATGCACAATGACGGGTAACTTGAAGCACAACACAAAAAAGTACATAGCCGGAATCCTTACCATAGCTTTGGCAGCCGGAGTCTGCCAGAGCTATGGCTCTATGGAAGTAAGTGCACAGGAGATGACACTGCCCGGCATTGAGAAGCTGGTACAGGATACAGTAGCATCTTCGGACGGCACCTTTCACATTTTAGAGATCGTACCTTCTAAAAAGGACGCTTCCATCGGATATCTGATCGGTGGAGAGGAACCGGTATCTGAAGGACGTAAGTTGTCCGAACTGCCGGCGTCGTCGGAGAGATTAGCTGCCATGGCTACAATCGACAATAACAGCCTGGGGGATCTCGCAGGAAGCAATGGTCCGGTAAGCTTTTCCACTTATAATGAGGGCGGAAGCCGAACCGAAGAGATCCGAGGCTCTTTTGTGAAAAATACGGAGAATAACGGTCAGTACACCTATACACAGACGGAATCGGTGTATAGGTTGTTTAGAGAGGGAGACAGCAATGAACGTTATGACCGGTATAGTACGATTGAGGCTTCCGGAGCTTCTAACGAGAACAAACAGAGTGTATCTCCTGTATTTTCTAAAGTGTCCGGTGCTACCGGAGGAAATCTGGAAATGACCATCGGAGATACAGCGGAGGCGGCTCTTGCAGCGACGAAATATGCACTGACTCCGGACGATAAAAATTCCGACGGCAATATGAACGGTATTAAAAACACCGATTTTGTGGCAGATGATTATGTCGGTAGGGAAGTGTATACCAAGACTGCTGATGATGTATACACTTACCTTGGTAAGGTGGTATACGGCAGAAATCTGCCTGCGGGATATGCTATCCAGAGCACTGCCATAACTTCCGAAAATCCTTCCGAAGCGTCAGAAAATCTGGGAGAGGCGACGACAGCGGAGAGCTCGGGACTGGTAACGGCAGCCTCTGCATCCGGGAATGACGCAGCAGCGGAGTCCGGTAATGGGATGCAGACCTTCAGCGTACGAAGCACATCCGGAAATGATATTGTGACTTCCGAACAGAAGATAATGACAGCTTCTGATCCTTCATCCGAACAGTACAACAATCTCTATATTTTGAATATGGCCAACACCACACCTTATCTATGGGCAACCTGGACTGCAAATCCGGATGGAACAGGAGGAAGTTATAGACTGAATACTCCTGCGGATGGCTATTTTGTGCATTTCACGGAAAACACCTCCGGTGAGTATTATGTGTCTAAGGTGACATTATCCAGCACTAAAGGAGACTACAAACTGATCGATTCTTATCAGAGAAATGATAACGGTAAATATGTGCTGAAAAGCAGCGGTACTATGCAGGTTCATCTTCGAGATGAATCAGGCTACGATGCATCAAACAGCTATGATTTTATAGGTGATAATGCGAAGGATGCGTTGGGTACTGTAGCATATGACGGTGGTTTCTACAATAAAGAATGGTTCAAGAAACAGGTCCTGAATCTGTCCGGCACCAGCCGGTATGAGAGCGGCAGTGCTTCCACTGCTGGCGAAGAGATTGATCAACTGAAGATTGAAGTGACAACTTTAACAGTGGAGGAACTGGCGAAACTGGTAAATCCGGAGGAACAGGCTTATTATGGCGTGGATCTGGACAACGTGGATCTGATCTATCTCTCCGGCAGGGGAAGTTATGCAGCGGAATCTGTGAATATGACTTCTGTAGCAACCGCTCTGACGAAGATGATATTCGGCATTAAGGATACTACCGGTGAGCGGAATGATGCAGACAGAGTACCGGTAGTCATGGATTACGGATTTTACAGCCAAAATAAAACACTGGCTGAGGAACCGAATAATAATCAGAATAATAAGATACTGACACAGATGGCACTGACGATCTTGAAGGTTTCCGATGATAATATTGCCAAAGAAGTTGCTTCACAGGGAGATGCTTACTGGAACGGTCAGACGGCAGCTTCGCTTAGCCTGGACGATTCCGTGAAAGAGGCTTTATATGACAATGTTTATCTGAATGATGACAGTGCGACGCCTTATGTTGCCTCTGACTTCCTGACTGACTGGAAAGGGGATGCGGCGAAAGCGGCAACCTTCAAAGCAGTATTAAAAGAGATTCAGTACGAGAATTTCCTGGCGGAAAAGAATGGGAACACTTCCACTAAATTGGAAGAAAAAATCACGAAAGCATCCATTACAAGATACATTCTGAACTGGTATATGCACAGAGTGACGGTGAAATCTGAGATTACGGTATTGGATTTGGAACCATGTTATGATTTTGATGCCAATCTGGACAAAACCATTAAACAATTTATGGGAATGGGAGATACTTATACCGGCAAGATCAATATCCGTAAAATGGCATCTGCAGAGTTTATCGGTAAAATAGAGGATCTAAATGAACAGTATGATATGATTTATCTTGGCGCAAAGACCGGGACGATGAACACAGAAAATGGGAAAACGAAATATAATGATACTACAATGAATGGTCTGATTTATTCTCATGTGGGAGATTATTATGACTATTCCGGTGAAAGCTACAATGATCAGCACAGATTGCAGGATGCGTCATTGAATCATAAGATCAATGATAATAGTGATGATAAAAACAACAAGTCAACAACATATCGTGGTCCCGGTAATGACATGAATTCCACGAAATATAAGGAATTATTGCAGTATGTACAGGCCGGGTATCCTGTGGTAATTGCGGATGTATTTTTGAATGATGCCAAGGATGCTGCATCTACAAACACTATGGATAAAAATTCCTATTTTTATCAGTTTGTACAGCAGATTGTGTCAGCTAAGGATGCAACAACCGGCGAGTATCTCTATTGGCAGAAGAATGTATTTGCGGAGAGCCAGTTATTGGAGGCGTCTTCTGATCTTGAGGAACGTCAACGCAGATTCTGTAATTATTTGAATTTGTCTAAGCTGTCCGTGGACTGGGTAACAAATATCTCCGGCGAACGTCCTTATCCGGAGGAACTGTCCTATGGTGACAACCAGAATGATCCAAACCAGACGTATCTGTCTGCGATTGATGGTAAGTATCAGCTACAGTATATATTTACCTTGGACAATAGAGTCGCTTCATCGGTAACAGCTTCTTATGACTGTAAGCTGTTTGTTGATAAGAACTCTGATGGACGGTTCCTCGGATCAGATGCTATTGGCAATAATAGCAATAATTCAGAGGAATTGACCGGAATCAATGTATATATTAGGAACGGTGATGCATGGAATAAAGTAGAGCCGATCAATAACAATGGTTCTGCGCATTATGAATTGCGTACCGGAAATGTATATAAAGTAATGCGGCAGCTGCCGGATGATTATGTGGGTGTCATACCATGGAAAATTGTATTTTATGATAATGCTGATCCGTTGGTCAGAACTGCAAGATCCGGATATACTGCTGTGCAAGTGCAGGGAGAACGCAAAAAGATCAGGATTTTACAGTTAAAATCGGATAATGGTAATAATTGGGATCTGGCAAACGATGGTAATTTTAAAACTTATATAAGTAATCTTAAGGACTGGGATGTTCAGGTAGACAGTGTATCGGTAATTGAGCTGTTAAGAGATAGATTGCATATTTATAATATCAGTGATACAGATATAGAGAATTGTTATGTGAAGTCATATGAATATTTTCAGACCTATGATATGTTGATTTTAGGATTTGCAGATAGTTACCGGTTCGGTTATGATTATCGGTGGTATGATGTGTCAGAAAGTCAGAAGGATGGTCATACCAATTTGTATACGGACAAACTAAGTGGTGCCAGAAAAAATCTGGCGGTAGGCCGGGCAGTACGTGACTATATAGAGTCCGGAAGAAGTGTATTGTTTACGCATGATACCACGTCATATATCAATGATATGTATAGCAGGCGGCAATATAACGATAACGGAACCGCTGAGAGTAACGATAACGGATGGTACTGGGGATATGAATTCAATAAGACCATCCGGGCTTCCGTAGGTTTGGACAGATACGGAGAACTGAAGGAATACTATAAGCAGATGGTGGCCTGGGCTCCAAACGATACCGAGAGACAACACTACCAGAAATATCTGGATACTTTGAATACGTATCAGTATGATACTCTCAAGATACCAAATACAGACATTAACCTGAATCAGAAGGAAGGGCTTACGAAATACACGGTAGCTCGATTCCTGAGGAAACAGTTGGATAGTTTACAAGGCAATAAGTCCTATAAGGGCAGTCTTTTCCCTGTAAATAATGAGTTATTATATGATGCCGGATTTAGGGGAAAGTATTGGGATGCTGGATGGAATAAGGCCAGCTACATGCTGAAAGGAGATTACTGTTTGGAAGGTGCTTCCCCACCGGCTCTGAAAGCGACACAGGTGAATGAAGGACAGATTACGCAGTATCCTTATTTGATCTCTAAAGACGAAATAAAAGAAATCAATCAGCGGAAGAGCCTGAAGGTAAGTTCAACGCATTATCAGTGGCTGCAGCCCAATATGGAATTGGACCGTGATGGTGATGGAAGAAGTGATATTGTAGTATGGTATTGTCTGTCGGATATTTATGACTCAAATGTTCAATCTACCAATATTTACAGCATTTGTCCCAATGATGTCGTAAATAATTATTACATTTATACCATGGGTAATGTTACCTATTCCGGAGCAGGTCATTCCAGACCGGATGAAGGTGCGGAGATGAAGCTTTTCGTCAATACGATTATTGCAGCATATAATGCCGGTGTATCAGCACCTCGCATATCGTTCAGGGATGATAATGGCTATGACATGGAATCCATTTATGTGATCAGCGATCCTGCAAACAATACGATCCTGAAGGCGGCAGATCAGGGTAACATCAGATCCACCGAAGCAGGAGATGTGGTCAGTGTGAAGTTCGTAGCGGAAGATGCTAATATCTTAAGCGGTAACCCGCAGATCTGCGTAGAATTCTACAGATCCGCCGGTACAGCTGCCGACGCAAAGACAGTGGAAGGAATCACTGAAAAGGTAGTTCCGCTGAATGTGTCGTCTGTAAAAGATACTTCGGGTAATGCCGTAGCGGTTCAAAATGGTCACTATGTGGTTGGCAACAACCTGACCTATACCGTGACTTATCCGTTGTCGGAGATGGGATTGTTCAATGCGGATTCCGGTGTTGTCAGATCCGACGCCGAGGCGATGAATGTATACGTTCGGGTCTACACTATGTTTGAAAACGGCTCCAAAACCACTCCCACGAATACCGATAGCATCACTATCAGTGCTCAGGAGCTGTTCGAACTGGATTAAACTTTTAAAAAGTAATATTGCACAAAAAGCAGAGTTGTGAGAAATAACCAATTTCCACAGCTCTGTTTTTGTATGGTTTTTCCTGAATGATTTCCGCGGAATTCCCTTGTGGAATTCAAGTACTTGTGCTATAGTAATCACATCTACAGAAAGTCTATATAGCTAAGATTTCAAAGATATCTTTTATGGGTATCATGATGCACGTAAAGTGCAGTCAGTGGCGTATCGTCGGGGATTCATTTTTTTACAATCAGATAGGCAGGACAGAGACTGCGTCGGAGCGTGCTTTAGGGATTTCTCTGTCTGTTTGACTAATCGATAAGAGACAGAGAGGAGTATTTATTGGAACTGAATGATATTGTAACAAAGAATTTTGAAAGTTATGCAGATGTAGCAGCGGATATTGTGAATGCATTACTACATGAGGGAACTGTGGTGGTGACTGGAGATGAGATGCTTACAGCTGCAACGGAGAGTCTATATGCAGACAGCACGAATACATTGCACAATCAACTGGAAGATGTCGCAAAATACCATGTGACAGGCGGAATGCCAAGAGCCTTGTATCTGTTTGCAAATCAGACGAAAGTGGATAAAGGGATGATACTGCGCAAAGCGGGATACATTGGCGGAGAATACCGCAGGCAGTACGAGAAACAGAATCACGGATTATATCCGGTTATCTCCCGAAGGAGATCCGCGAACGTTTTCATAGCGATATGCGTATTGTATTGGATTATCTTGCAGAAGGTAACGCATATCGTTCAGACCAAAAAATAATTCATAAAGAGGCTACTATCAAAATACTACGGGTATTGTCCGGAGATAAAAACGTGGATGATAACGAAGAAATATTAAA
>ERZ780226.2128-NODE-2128-length-14152-cov-2.809818_pt1 | contig 14152 bp, 8 predicted proteins | sample MGYA00511165_ERZ780226 | MGnify/ENA primary metagenome ERZ780226 (study PRJEB29588, sample SAMEA2152373) | human gut metagenome | biome: human gut; feature: human-associated habitat; material: faeces | place: Denmark | collected 2008/2010 ...
GGCAGGCCCGAAGAAAACCGGCCCGCCGCTGCTCGCTGCTGAAAACCACGTCGTAGCTGTTGAGAAAGGCAGGGCGGCGTCCGGCGTCCAGCAAATGCTTTGTGGCCAGATAAGCGCCCTTCTCCTCATCGCAGATAACGCAGTCGTCCTGCCCCTCCTTCAGATAGCGGGCCATGAGCACATAGGGGATGCCCACGGCCTTCAGCCGCTCGATGGTGCGCTGGGAGCCGCGGCAGGGGAACAGCAGAATCCCGTCTACCTGTCGGCTGATTGCGGTTTCGATCAGCTGATATTCCAGCTCCGGATCGTCCCGGGAGCAGAAGATCAGCAAGGAATACCCTTCTTCTGCGGCGGCGTCCTGAATGCTGTCCGTCATGCGGCCGTAATAGGGGTTGGACATTCCGCCGACGATTACCCCAAGCGTTCTGGTATGCCCGGAGCGAAGGGAGCAGGCCATTGCATTGCGGACGTAGCCCATCCTTCTGGCTGCGTCCTGAATTTTTTTGCTGGTTTCGGCGGATATATCGGGCTTGTTCTTCAGCGCCCGGGATACGGTATTGGCGGTATAGCCGGTGGCGCGGGCTACATCCTGCAGCGTTACGCGCTTTCCGGAAAAGCTTGGCATGGGAAGCAACCTCCTCGGTACGGCAATCGGTTAATGTTGGAGATTTTAACATAGCCCGGCGAATTTGTCAATTTTGGGTATTGACAACCTAAAGATTACATGATACTATAATTACACAAAGAACATTAACGTTAATGTACCAAGCCCGTTGCCTCATTTTTCCCGTTTTCTAGCATCCGATTTGAAGAAGCGTTTACAGCTTCTCAAAAATAAGAAGGAGGGTATACCCATGAAAAAAATCATTGCTACTATCCTCGCACTGTGCATGATCCTCGGTCTGGCCGGCGTGGCCAACGCCGAAGCCACCACGCTGACGATGTGGACCTTCATCGCCCAGCATCAGGAGTTCTACGAGAGCATGGCGAAGCTGTGGAACGAGCAGAACCCCGACCGGCAGATCGACCTGCAGGTGACCACCATCGGCTACGACGATATGCATAACAAGTATAAGATCGCCCTGCAGGCCGACGAAGGCGCGCCCGATCTGTGCGACGTGGAGCTGGGCCAGTTCCCCAACGTGCTGACCTTCAGCGACAAGCTGACCGACCTGACCCCCTATATGCAGGATTATATGCCCGATCTGGTCAAGGCCCGCTTTGAAATCTACGCCAAGGACGGAAAGTATTACGGCGCTCCCACCCACGTTGGCGCCATGGTCGCCTTCTATGATGTAGAGCTGCTGGCCTCCGCCGGTGTGGACTACAAGGAGATCAAGACCTGGAACGACTGGCTGGAGGCCGGCAAAAAGCTGAAGGCCGCCGTGCCGGACGCCTGGATGGGCACCGTGGAAACCAGCACCCAGTGGGTCGCCAGCCTGATGCTGGCTCAGCAGGGCGCGGACTGGCAGGACGGCGAAAAGGCCTTCGTGGATACGCCCGAGGTGGCCAAGCTGGTGGATATGCAGAAGTCCTGGCTGGAAGCCGGCATCTGCGAGACCTGCCCCGGCGGACAGCCTGATACCGAAGAGGGCAAGGCTTACATCGCCAACAACAAGATCGCCTGCGTCATCATGCCCTTCTGGTACATGAGCCGCTTCACCGGCGAAATCGGCGATTCCTGCAAGAACCGTTACGCCGTCGCGCCCTGCCCTGTGTTTGAAGAGGGTCAGATTCGCTCCATCGGTCAGGGCGGCACCGGCACCGTGGTCTACGCCAATGGCGCGGATACCGAGCTGGCTGCGGACTTTCTGGTGTTCGCGAAGATTTCTCCCACCGGCAACGAAAGGATCTGGAGCTTCCTGGGCTTCGACCCCATCAACACCGCCGTTTGGGATGACGACGCCATCATGAAGACCGACGACAACGCTTTCAACCAGTACTTCGTCGGCTATCCCGTGGATGCGCTGATCGACGTTCGCAACGAGATCGGCTACGTGATGTCCACCTCCATCAGCCCCACCATCAACAACTATCTGGGCACCACCCTGTGGAACGAGGTATATGTGGACGGCGTGGACACCGCAGAAGCGCTGACCACCGCTCAGGAGTCTATCGACAGCGATTTGTTCTGATTGGCTGAAATCATTATTGCCGTACTATGGCAGGCTGGGCGCATGAGGGCTTGCTTCTCATGCGCCCTTCCCCTTTGAAAACCGTCGCGCGCGCCGCGCTGGCTGCCGTGCGTGAAAGGAGCGCTGAACTGTGCAAGCTCAAACCCGAAATTTTCAGAATCAAGCGCAGCTGCATCGCAAGCGTATGAAAACGCTGCCTATTCTTCTTGTTGGTCTCATCCTGATCGTATTGAGCGTGACCGCGTTGTTTTCCCTGAGCGGAAAAGCCGTGCGCTTCGATTCCGCCTATGATAAGGGCGGGGATCTGAGTGCGTTTTTCTTTGAAAAGCTGGAGGAAGGACAGCAGTACTCCTTCTTTCAAAGCGTTTGGCTGGGTCTGGCCCGCTACCGTATCTGGCCCGCCGTGGCCGGAGTCCTGCTGATTGCCTTGTATGTTTTCTTCAACCGGGAGATTCTGTACTCTCAAAAGGTGGCCCCCTATGTGTTTGTCGCTCCATTCCTGATTACGTTTCTGGTCTTTTTCCTGTATCCGCTTTTTTCCACCATTCTGATGAGCTTTCAGTCCATCACCGGCTCCGGAACCACCTGGATCGGCTGGAAAAACTACACGGATATGTTCTCCAACAAGAATTTTTATACGGCGGTGGAGAATTCGCTGATCTACATGGCTCTGACCTGCGCGCTGCTGATTCCCTTCCCGCTGCTGTTTGCCTATATGCTGAACTCCAAGTCCATGAAGCTCGCCGGGGCGTTCAAGACCATTTCCTTCATGCCGGTGCTTTGCTCCGTGGTGGTGGCCGGTATCGTGTTCCGCATGCTGTTTTCCGAGCTGCCCGGCGCGCTGATGAATCAGGCGCTGACGCTCTTTGGCGGAAAGCCCATCGCGTGGCTGAAGTATAATCGCTGGACGGCCATGTTCGCCATGGTGCTGCTTTGCTGCTGGCGCTGGACGGGCATGAACATTCTGTATTACATGGCGGGCCTCAAATCCATCCCCGCCGAGCTGTACGAGGCGGCGGAGATCGACGGTGCGGGAGCGGTTCAGAAATTCCTGCATGTGGGCTGGCCGCTGCTGAAGCCGACCACCATTTACGTCCTGACGATTTCCATCTACGCCGGTCTTTCCATGTTCACCGAAAGCCTGATGGTTTTCGGCACCAACAATTCTCCCAAGAACTACGGACTGACCATCGTGGGCTACCTGTATCGCTACGGCTTTGAAAAGGTCGATAAATTCGGCTTTGCCAGCGCCGTGGGTCTGGTGCTGCTGGCAGGCGCGATGATCATCACCGTGGCCCAGCTGTACCTGACAGGAACCATCGGCCGTCGGAAGGAGGCATAAGGATATGCGTAAGGAAAAGAGCGAGAAAAACGTCGGTTACAATCCTGCGGCGCGGTTCTTCCTGATGCTGTTTTTTGCGGTAATGGCCATTCTGATCCTGATCCCACTGTACGCGCTGCTGCTGGGCACCTTTAAGGGCGGCGCGGAGCTGTTCGTCAGCGGCCTGAATCTGGATCCCACGCCGGAGAAGCTCCATCTGCGGGCATGGCGGTATCTCTTTACCGGCGTTATGAGCAACGGGGAATATCAGCCCCACGATTACTTCATCTGGTATAAGAACAGCTTTTTGCTGGTTCTTGTGCAGGGTACGCTGACGCTGCTGATTTCCTCCATGGTGGCCTACGGCTTCTCCAAGTATCAGTTCCGGGGCAAGAACGTTCTGTTTCTCTGTGTGCTGCTGGTGATGATGATTCCGCTGGAAATTCTGATGCTGCCCATGTACACCCAGATCAACGCCATGGGCCTTCGGGACAGCTATGCCGGTGTGATGCTGCCGTTTTTGGCCAATATGAGCGCGATTTTCTTCTTCAAGCAATTTCTAGAGGGCGTGCCCGGCGACCTGCTGGACGCCGGCCGGGTGGACGGCTGTACCGAGTACGGGATTTTCTTCAAGATCATCATGCCGATTATGAAGCCCGCCTATGCCTCCATGGCCGTGCTGGTGGGCATGGGCGCATGGAACGGCCTGCTCTGGCCGCTGCTGGTCATCTCCAGCATGGATAAATACACGATTCCGCTGGGGCTGAACACGCTGTTTACCCCCTACGGCAACAACTATGACCTGATGATCACCGGCTCCTGTTTCGCTATTCTGCCCCTGTTGCTGCTTTATCTACTGGCACAGCGCTTCATCATCGAGGGCATGACCGCCGGCTCGGTGAAGGGCTGATGGATAGATTGAACCCGTAAAGGAGAAAAAACATGAAAAAAGCCACAATGATTATGGATCGGGATTTTACCATCGGAAAAATCGACCCCAGAATTTATGGTTCCTTTATCGAGCATTTGGGCCGGGCTGTATACGGCGGCATTTATGAGCCGGGACATCCTACGGCGGATGAGAACGGATTCCGGCGCGACGTAATCGAGATGGTGCGCAGGCTGGGAGTGCCGGTGGTGCGCTATCCGGGCGGCAATTTCGTCTCCGGCTTCAACTGGGAAGACAGCATCGGCCCCCGCAATCAGCGCCCGAAGCGGCTTGATCTGGCATGGTTCACCACGGAAACCAACGAGGTCGGTCTCCATGAATTTGTGGACTGGGCCAAGAAAGCGGATACGCAGGTCATGTACGCCGTCAATCTGGGCTCCCGGGGCGCGGACGCCGCCCGGAACGTGGTGGAATATGCCAACCACCCCTCCGGCAGCTACTGGAGCGACCTGCGCATTCAGAACGGCGCGAAGGATCCCTTCGGCATCAAGCTCTGGTGCCTTGGAAACGAAATGGACGGCCCCTGGCAGATGTGCCACAAGACGGCCACGGAATACGGCCGTACCGCCTGCGAAGCGGGCAAGATGATGAAGTGGGTAGACCCCACCATCGAGCTGGTGGCCTGCGGCTCCTCTTCTTACGAAATGAGCACCTTCGGCAGCTGGGAGTACCAGATGCTGGACGAATGCTACGATCAGATCGATTATGTGAGCCTGCACCGCTACTATGGCAATCCCAGCAATCAGACGGCGGATTTCCTGGCCCGCAATATGGACTTGGACGCCTTCATCAAGACGGTCGTATCCATCTGCGACGCGGTGAAGGGCAAAAAGCACAGCAAAAAGCAGGTCAATCTGTCCTTCGACGAGTGGAACGTCTGGTACCACTCCAATCAGCAGGATCAGGAAATCTGGAAGCGGGATAAGTGGGATCGGGCGTTGCCCCTTCTGGAGGATATTTACAATTTTGAGGACGCGCTGCTGGTGGGCGCGATGCTCATCACCTTCCTGCGCAACGCGGATCGCGTGAAGGTGGCCTGTCTGGCGCAGCTGGTGAACGTGATTGCTCCCATTATGACTCGCAATGGCGGCGGCGTGTGGGCGCAGACCATTTTCTGGCCGCTGATGCACGCGTCCAAATATGGCCGCGGTATGGCGCTTCGCCCCGTTCTTCATAGCCCTCTGTATGATTGCAGCGACTATACGGACGTTCCGCTGGTAGACGCTACCGCCACCATGGCCGACGACGGTTCCGTTACGATCTTCGCCGTGAACCGCGATTTGAAGGAGGACATTGCGCTGGAGGCCGATCTTCGTGCGTTTGGCGAGCTGAAGGTGCTGGAGCATATCGTGCTGCACCATGACGACGTGAAAGCTGTCAATACGGAAGAAAACCCGGACAATGTGGCCCCTCACGCTGGAAAGGGTGGGCAATTGGACGGCGGTCATTTGAACGTGGTGCTGCCTTCCTTGAGCTGGAACGTGATCCGTCTCGGAAAATAACAGAATCATTCTTTCAATCCGCATCGCTGAATCGTGGTGCGGATTTTTTGTTAGATAGAATCTAAAATGCATAATTGTATAATTTTATTGTTTTTTTAGTGGATAAGGTATTTACCGAAATCGGAAAATCCTATATAATTCGTTCATGGTTTTCTTATTTCGGAGGGGGATGCGACAATTTGAGTCATTTCATATGCACCTTTGGTCAGGTGCTCTCTGAATGGATGGAGAAAAATTGCTATAATGCCACGTCTCTGACCAAGAAAATGAACGAGAAAAGCCGAACCGTTATTGCACGATTGATGAAGGATGAAAGCGGCTATAAAAGCTGTTCTGCGTTTTGGAAAAGATTTCGTAAAGCGTTTCCGGAATTAAGTCAAACAGATTCAAAACGTTTTGAAGAAGGACTGGAAGTCGAAAAGCTGGGATTGGAACAATATCAGATTCGTTCTCTTTTTCAAAGCCAGCTCATGGGGCCGGAACAGCCGGAGCGGCCTTCTGAACTGGGCAAAAAATTGAATGCATGGATCGGGGAACAGTCCTGCGAAATTCTGGCGCTTGGCTGCTTTGACACGGAGATTCTTCAGGCGTTCCAGCTGCTGTTGGAACGCTCCTCAGGGAGTGTGTCCGTCGATCAACATGTGTTGGAGGATTGCACGCCATATTTGTATTTTTCCTTTTGGGATGGTGTCAGACTTCAATTCAACCCGCACTACCATCTTTCCGTCTACAAAAAGGGCTGCTTAAAGGAACAAGCGGGCGTGTGCGCCCAGAACGCTCTTTTTCTGCATCGGGCCGATGACGCATGGAAGATTCTGAGAAAGCAGAAATCAGGCTGGCAGGAAGTTGAATGGGAAGGCGGGCCGAATCCCATTCAACTGTATACCCGCGCCTTGAACGAGGCGGAAACCCTGCGGGAAAAATTCATGAATCATTATGACTCGGACGATTTGCTTGGTTTCATGTTCTCATGTATGGAAAAGGAACACGATCGGGTGCTCTATCATCTGAAGGAGGATATCGGGATCGAATATCTTCCTGTGGAACTCCTGCGTGATGCCATTGGCGATCACCCGGAACAGATTGGGCTGGACTGGGAGAAAAATGGGGCGGATATTCGGGCGCTTTGTTACGCCCGCTTTCAAAACCTGTACCACAAAAATCAACCGACCTATTTGACCATTACGCGCAGGGGGATGGAACGATTTGCGAAAACGGGCCGCCTTTCGGATCACGTGGCCTGTTTTCGTTCCTTCACCCCGGAAGAACGAAAATGGATTTTGGAATTTATTTGCTGTCAGGCGGAAACAGTTCCTTCGTTTTCCATCCGCTTTTTGAAAAACGACCGGGCTTTGCCCATGACGCTGGTGGGCATCGAAGAAGAAGGACTGATTATTTGTCCCACAAACGCCAGCTATCGCCTGTCCGAACCCTATCGGGAAGTTTTTGTGACGGACAAGAAGATTCTCGAATACTACAATCGGTTTTACGACAGCGTTTTGTGGAAGGAATGGACGGAAAGTCAGGAGGAGACCCTCAAGGGACTCCGACAAATGAAAGAACTGATTGAAACCTGAAAAACGCCGCTTCGGGCAGTATGGCCCGGAGCGGTGTTTTCATCGGGGCACGCTGGAAAAAAGCGGTGCGACGTGCTATAATCTTTTGTGCATATAAAAAGGAAAGGATTTGAACCAATGGACATTACCGCCATTCTTTGTCAGGAATTTCATTTGAAAAAACAGCAGTGTGAGAATGTGCTCAAGCTGATCGACGACGGAAATACGATTCCTTTTATCGCCCGCTACCGCAAGGAAATGACGGATTCTCTGGACGATCAGGTGCTTCGGGAAATTTTTGAGCGCCTTCAGTATCTTCGCGGCCTTGACAAACGCCGCAGTGAAATCGAATCCGCTTTGCAGGAGCAGGGCAACCTGACGGACGAGCTTTCCGCCAAGCTGACGGCGGCCTCCACTCTGGCGGAGCTGGAGGATTTGTATCGTCCCTTCCGCCCCAAGCGCCGCACCCGCGCTACCATTGCCAAGGAAAAGGGATTGGAACCGCTGGCCCTGCAGCTTTTGATGCAGAATGAAAAGAAAAAAACGCCGGAGCAGATCGCAGAGGCTTTTATTCAGCCGGACAAGGGCGTTGAAACCGTCGAAGACGCGCTGCAGGGCGCTCGGGATATTCTGGCCGAGCAGTTCAGCGACGACGCGGACGTTCGTAAGAAGCTGCGGGAGCTGGCCTTCCGCACAGGCGTACTGGAATCCAAAAAAGCCAAGGACGAAGACAGCGTATACAGCATGTACTACGATTTTTCGCAGGAGGTGCGCAATCTTCCCGGGCATCGGATTCTGGCGGTTAACCGGGGGGAACGGGAGGAACTCCTGAAGGTGAGCATCCGGATGGACGAAGGAGCCTCCGTTGGTATTCTGGAACGGGCCTTCGTTCGGGAAGGCAGTACGACCACCCGGCAGGTGCAGACGGCCTGTCAGGACGCGTGGGAACGGCTGATCGAGCCCAGTCTGGAACGGGAGGTTCGGGCCGAACTGACCGACCGGGCCGGAACCGCTGCCATTCAGGTGTTCGGAAAGAACCTGCACCAGCTGCTCATGGCCCCGCCGGTCAAGGGCAAAGTGACGCTGGGCGTTGACCCGGGCTTCCGTACCGGCTGCAAGCTGGCCGTCGTGGATGAAAACGGCAAGGTGCTGGCCACCGGCGTGGGGCACTTCACCCTTCCGGGACAGGAAGCGGCGAAGGCGCGGGCCAAGGCCGAAATTCTGGCCATGTGCCGGAAATACGGTGTGACGGCGATCGCTATCGGCAACGGTACCGCCAGCCGGGAGGCAGAACAGTTCATCGCCGGTCTGCTGCCGGAACTGGGCGGACAGGCGGCTTATATGATCGTCAGCGAGGCGGGAGCTTCCGTCTATTCCGCCAGTAAGCTGGCCGCCGAGGAGTTTCCCCAGTATGACGTCAGCCTGCGCAGCGCGGTCAGCATTGCCCGCCGGATGCAGGATCCTCTGGCGGAACTGGTGAAGATCGACCCCAAGGCCATCGGCGTGGGGCAGTATCAGCACGATTTGAAAGAAAGCCAGCTGGAAGAAGCGCTGGACGGCGTGGTCGAGGGCTGCGTCAACAGCGTTGGCGTGGAGCTCTCCACCGCTTCGCCGTCCCTGTTGTCCCATGTGGCGGGCATCGGCCCCGCACTGGCCAAAAACATCGTGGCTTACCGGGAAGAAAACGGTATTACCAGCCGGGCACAGCTGAAAAAAGTGCCCAAGCTGGGGCCGAAGGCCTTCGAACAGTGCGCAGGCTTTTTGCGGGTTCGGGATAGCAAGAACGCGCTGGACGCTACCGCCGTTCATCCGGAAAGCTACGAGGCCGCCAAGGCACTGCTGGAAAAACTGGGCTATCAGCTTTCCGACATTAAGGCTGGCAAACTGCCAGATTTGAACGTCCGCATGGAGGAAATCGGCGTTAAGAAGCTGGCAGAAGAACTGAACGTTGGCGAGCCTACGCTCAAGGATATTGCCCGGGAGCTGCAGAAGCCCGGCCGCGATCCCCGCGACGATCTGCCCAAGCCCATTCTGCGCACGGACGTGCTGGCGATGGACGATCTGGCCCCCGGCATGGAGCTGATGGGCACCGTGCGAAACGTAATCGACTTCGGCGCGTTTGTGGACGTGGGCGTTCATCAGGATGGGCTGGTGCATATCAGCCGTATGGCCAACCGCTTCATCAAGCATCCCGCCGAGGTGGTCAAGGTAGGCGACGTCATCAAGGTATGGGTAGTAGAGGTAGACGCGAAAAAGAAGCGCATCGCGCTTACCATGCTCCCGCCGAAGGCGTGAGACAGATTGTTACGAATCCGTCACGGAAAAATCTTGAGATTTGATCCAACCGATGTTTTAATAAAAGAGGAGCATTCGCGCCTCGAAGGGAGCCCTGAAAGATGGAGATTCAATGGTATCCGGGGCATATGGCCAAAGCCAAGCGGCTGCTGCAGAGTCAGCTGAGCAAGGTCGATCTGGTGATCGAACTGTGCGACGCACGTCTGCCCCTTTCCAGCCGGAACCCGGCGCTGAACGAGCTGGTGCGTCACAAGCGCCGCATCCTGCTCCTGTGCAAGGCGGATCTGGCGGAAAACGGCAAGACGCAGGAATGGCTCGCTTATTTTAAGAGCCGCGGTGTGGAGGCCATGGCCTATGACGCCACTCCGGGAAAGACCAAGCAGGCCAAAGCCTTTATCGCCAGCGCCGCGCAGGCGGTGGTGGAGCGAGGCGAGCGCCGCGGCATGAACAAGACCGTCCGAGCTATGGTGATCGGCGTGCCTAACGTGGGCAAGAGCACCTTCATCAACCGTCTTTACGGCGGAATCGTGACGGAAACCGGCGACCGTCCCGGTGTGACCAAGAGCAATCGCTGGGTGAAGGTCACGCCCTACTTGGAAGTGCTGGACACCCCCGGGATGCTGTGGCCCAAGCTGAACGATCAGCGGGCCGCTACCCGGCTGGCCTACATCGGCACTATTCGGGACGCTGTATACAATCAGGAAGAACTGTGTGTCAGCCTGCTGGAGGATCTGATGACCCTGCGTCCTGCGGAAACCATGCAGCGCTATAAGATCAAAAATGCGGACGCGAAAGGCTATGAGCTTTTGGAAGAAGTTTGCCGGGGACGCGGATTCTTGATGCGCGGCGGCGTGTTGGATATGGATAGAGCCTGTTCCGTGGTCCTGGATGAATTTCGGGCGGGCAAGGTGGGGAAGCTCACCTTGGAAACTGCGCCCAAGGAGGAAAAGTCCCATGCCCCCGAAACCGTCTGAAAAACGGATGCAGCATTTCCGGGAAATGCTGGCCTATGATCAGGCCCATCTGGGCTTCGGTGCATCGCTGGCCGGAATGGACGAGGTGGGCCGCGGCCCCTTGGTGGGCGATGTGGTCACGGCCTGTGTGATCCTGCCTGCGGAACCGGTTTTCCCATGGGTGGACGACAGCAAAAAATTGAGCGCCACCCGCCGGGAAGAAGTTTATGCCCAGATCATGGAACACGCGCTTTATGTGGGCATAGGCCGGGCCAGCGCCCGGGAGATCGACGAAATGAACATCCTGAACGCTACCCGTCTTGCCATGGAACGGGCGGCACAGGACGCGTCTGCAACGCTTTGTATCGTGGACGCGGTGCGGGGTCTGCATCTGCCCTTCCCGGTCATTCCCATTATCCGGGGGGATGCGACCAGCTATCATGTGGCGGCGGCCAGCATCGTGGCCAAGGTCACTCGGGATCGACAGATGGCGGAATACGCGAAGCAGTACCCGCAGTATGGCTTCGATCATAATATGGGGTACGGTACGGCTGAGCATATCGATGCATTGCGCCGTTTCGGCCCAACGCCGGAACACCGGCACAGTTTTATTCGTAAATTCTTGGAGGAAGGCAAAGAATGAAAAAAACGCTGGCACTGCTGCTTTTTTTGCTGGTGGCTCTGGCTCCCCTTTGGGGAATCGCAGAAGAAAATCTGCTGTCCAACGGAGGGTTTGAGCAGTTGGACGAATTGGGGGATCCAGAGGGGTGGTATACCAATACCTACCGTAACGAGGCGGGATATTCCCGGCTGCAGATCACCAATGAAAAGGCACACAGCGGCAGCTACAGCGCTTTGATTCAAAATGCCAGTCTGAACGACGCACGATACATCACCACCGTGCGGGTAGAGCCCAATAGCTATTACCGCCTTTCCGGCTATGTGCTGGTAGAAAGCATGGGGGACGAGGGCAACGGAGCGAATTTTGGCATCGAGGATCTGTATACTTCTTCTACCGGGCTTTACGATACAGATGGTCAGTGGCAATATCTGGAGTGGTACGGCAAAACCGGGCCGGATCAGAAAGAAATCACGCTGGGCGTTCGGCTGGGCGGCTACAGTGCCGAAAGTATCGGCAAGGCTTACTTTGACGATATCGAACTGGTGAAGGTGGAAGCTTCTGCTATCCCGGATGAAGTTTCCCCTTCCTTGTGGTACTCGGTGGCTTCCTCCGCTGCCTCAAAAACGGAAACGGAAACTGAATCTGTCCCTCAAAAGAGCACCACGCTGTTTTGTCTGCTGGCGGCGGCGTTCCTGCTGCTTTGTCTGCTGCTGCGGCCATGGCTTTCCAGCACGGAAAAGAGGTTTTCCGTGCTGGCAATGATCGTTATTGCTCTGCTGGCCGCGGGGCTGCGGGTCTTTCTGGCCCTGCTGGTCGCCGGGTATTCCGTGGACGTGAACTGCTTTACGGCGTGGAGTCAGCAGATGGTCGCTCTTGGCCCGGCAAAATTTTACCTGAATATCGGCTTCTGCGATTATCCGCCGGGATATATGCTGCTTTCCTGGATTACCGGCGGCTTGATGAATGCTTTCGGCACTTATAATACAGCTGTCGGCCAGCCGGGACTGCTGCTGGTGAAACTGTGGCCGATCCTGTTTGATCTGGCGGGAGCCGCGCTTTTGTACCTTTATGCCCAAAAGCGTCTCGGGACTTTCCCGGCGCTGTTTCTGGCGGTTCTGTATGCGCTAAATCCGGCTGTGCTGGTCAATGGAGCGGCATGGGGACAGGCGGACAGCGTACTGACTTTCTTCCTGCTGGTTTGCTGCATTTTCGCTATGGAACGCAAGTGGCAGTTCGCACTCCCTGTGTATGTGACGGCGGTGCTGCTGAACCCCCAGACGCTTCTGTTCGGGCCGGTTCTGCTGATCTGGCTTCTACGGGTGCTTTTCTCCCAGAAGGAAAAACGCAACCTGCGCGGGCTGGCGATCGGCTTCGGCGCTTCGATCGTGGTCGCTGCAGCGATTATCCTTCCCTTCTCCGTGGAACAGGAACACCCCATTGGATGGATTATCAAGCTGTACTCCGATACGCTTTCTTCCTACGCCTATGCGACGTTGAATACTGCCAACTGGTATTATCTGCTGTCGGCCAACTGGGCGCAGCTGACGCTGCTCACCGGGCGGGCGCTTCCCATTGCAACGGGCTGCTGCGCTCTGCTGCCCCTTTTGGCGCTGGCGATCAGCTGCATCCGCAAGAAACAGCCGCTTTTGGTTCGCCTGCTGCGCACCCAGAATGGACAGATCAGCTTGCTTTGCGTGGCACTTTCCGTATATCTGTTTGTGATGGCGGCGGTGGGCTGCACGTGGAGCCTGTACGGCTATGCAATGATGGCCCTGGTCTACGGGGTCGTCATCCTGTGCTGTCTGCATCATTCCGATGCAAAGCATCTTCCCGGCTTTCTGGCGCTGCTGCTGGCGGGAATTTACGTGCTGGCCGTGAAGGTTCACGAACGGTATCTGTTCCCGGCACTGGGCCTGTTCCTGCTGGGCTATGTCTGTAGCCGGGATCGGCGGCTGCTGTGGCTGATGATCGGCTTCAGTGTCACGACCTTTCTGAATACGGCGATTGTGCTGGATAATTCGATTCTGTACGGTTCCTCTTTGGGACATCTGAACGACGATACGCTGGCGCTCAATGTGATCCTTTGCGTTCTGAATCTGCTTCTGCTTGGCTTCGGCGCGTGGGTGTGCCTGACGCCTGATTGGAGCGCCGCGCTGAAAGAGAAGTCCCAGACGCAGGAAAAAATCGCTGCCAGCGACGAAGCTGCCTTCCAAGTCCCGGAATCTTACGAAAAAATGTTGCTTCGTCCTGACGACCCACGGCTGGCGCTGGGATGGAAAGATTGGCTCATGATGGGCGTAGTGACGGGACTCTATGCTGTACTGGCCTTTACCAATCTGGGCAGCACGGTGGCTCCGCAGCATGGCATGGTGTCCAGCTCGGCAGAAGAACAGATCACCTTCGAACTGGAAGAAAGTCAGGATTTCTACTTCCTGTATTATGCCGGCGTTAGCTACAACAGCTTCTCCATCGCTGTCAGCGAAGATGGCGTCATCTGGTCGGAAAATTATCCCTGCGAGATGCGGGAGGGACTTTGCTATCGCTGGAATTATGCGCTTGAATCGTGGACGGACGTAAACGAAAATGTGAAATACGGCGATAATTCCCCGGAGGGCCGTCTGACTCTCCATGGAAAATATCTGCGCCTGAACGCGGAGACCGCCGGGCTGAATCTGTTCGAAGTAGCCTTCCGAAGCCCGTCCGGCGAAAACCTGCCGGCGAGTATCGTCTCCCATACAGGAGACCGCCCGGATATGCTGACGGAAGCTCAGGATCCCGCCGCTTTGCTGGACGAGCAGGATACCTGCGTGGGTGAACCG
>ERZ780226.2130-NODE-2130-length-14146-cov-4.014406_pt1 | contig 14146 bp, 13 predicted proteins | sample MGYA00511165_ERZ780226 | MGnify/ENA primary metagenome ERZ780226 (study PRJEB29588, sample SAMEA2152373) | human gut metagenome | biome: human gut; feature: human-associated habitat; material: faeces | place: Denmark | collected 2008/2010 ...
CGAACGGCGCAAGGGCGCGGCTTGCGCAACCGGGTCGGGCAAATCGCGGCAGCCAGCAAAAGTCCTTGACAGGTTTTTCTTTATATGATATAATAGAAACAGAAAAGGCAGAACCTCAAACGGTTATGCCCGAAGAAAATTTTTGGTTATAATGTAACCGCCGCTTTTCCCGGGCTGGCGGTTACATTACTTTTTCGGCGAAAATTATCGCATAAACTGTGATAACAAAAAGCGCAAAAAGCACTTTTCTTGCCATAAGTATAATGCTTACTTTTCATAAGCATCCCTCCTTTCATAGACTCGGTTAAAAATAACCTGTGAATATAAAAGAGGGGCATAACCGCCGGTGTTTAACACCGCGAGTGAAATCCTGCCTTATTCCATGCGGAATATCCGCATTCTCTATTTTATCACAAATTTTAACAAACTTCAACATAATATCAAATATGTAATTAACTTGTAATAAATTTAATTTGGTTTTTATAATGCTTAATTCCGAACAATTATGCGTCTGTTCCCCGCTCAAAATCACAAATTTTTCGCACCTTTTTCCAAATTGGTTTACATAATTATAACAATTAACAAAAAATTACGTTTTTGCGCCTTATAACAGGCGCAAATTTTGGGAAAAACTCGTGTCGAATTTTATTAATTTGCTCTTGCGATAACTGTCGGTTTATGGCATAATAAAGATAAGCAAAGGACCGGTCTTTAATCATAAATACGAAAGGTGATTTATAATAAAATGGAGTCAAAAACTGTATATGAAATTAAGACGGAAGACGGAAAAACCGCAAGAATTGAGATGTCTGTAACGCAAAAAAACGGATGCGAAAGGCCTTATGGAATCTATGCCGCAATATCCGACGGAATCACGCGCGACGAGGCATACGCAAACGAAAGATTTTTCACGCACGAGGAAGCCGAGGCCACAGTCAAAATGCTCTGCCGCGGTACGGTAACGCCGTGCACTCTATGCGATATTATTTAATCTAAGCCGCCGCTTTTAATAAGCGGCGGTATTTTTTTATAAAATTTTAAAAAAGTATGGATTTTTACCTTTAAATATGATACAATGACTAAGACTTAACTATTTTGGTTATCATAGGAGATATGGAATATGGCAGAGTTAACTGAGGTACAGCTTTATACAGACGGTGCATGCAGCGGAAATCCCGGTCCGGGCGGATACGGGGCGATTTTGCGATGCAAGGGCTATGAAAAGGAAATCTCAGGCGGCGAAGCCAAAACCACAAACAACCGTATGGAGCTTATGGCGGTTATCCGCGGCCTTGAGGCCTTAAACCGGAGGTGCCGCGTGACTATATACAGCGACTCTAAATATTTTGTCGACGCTGTCGAAAAAGGCTGGGCGAAGTCATGGAAGAAAAATGGCTGGCGTAATGCCTCAAAACAACCCGCGAAGAACCCCGACTTATGGGAAAAGCTTCTCACGCTTTTAGACAGCCACGAGGTGAAACTCGTTTGGCTCAAGGGACACGCGGGGCATCCGGAAAACGAACGCTGTGACCGTATGGCTGTTGCGGAATCCAAAAAATTTCAAAATATTTAAAAATCGATTACAGAACATCTGCTTCGATTGCTCCTGTAACAAGAGAAAGGTAGGAAACAAAATGACAAAACGCATTTATGTAGACAACGCCGCAACCACCAAGGTTGCGCCCGAAGTGGTTGAGGCTATGCTTCCGTACTTCACCGAGAACTTCGGGAATCCGTCGAGTATCTATGCCGAAGGCAGAGAGGCAAAAAAGGCAATCGAAAGAGCACGCGAACAGGTAGCCAAAGCAATCGGTGCCGACCCGAAAGAAATTTATTTTACCGGCTCGGGAAGCGAGGCCGACAACTGGGCGCTTCGCTCAACCGCAAAAGCACTGAAATCAAAGGGAAACCACATAATCACCTCATCGGTGGAACATCATGCCGTTCTACACACCTGTCAGGACTTAGAAAAGCAGGGGTATGAAGTGACCTATCTGCCGGTTGACAAGTATGGCATGGTATCACCCGAGGACGTAAAGGCTGCGATAAAGGATACAACCATTATGATAAGCATAATGACTGCCAACAACGAAATCGGTACTATTATGCCTATTGCCGAAATAGGCGAAATAGCCAAAAGCGCCGGTGTCGTGTTCCACACCGACGCGGTTCAGGCGGTCGGAAACGTCCATATAGATGTAAACGAAATGAATATTGATATGCTGTCGCTTACCGGACATAAATTTCACGGTCCCAAAGGCTCGGGCGCGTTATTTGTACGAAACGGCGTTCGCCTTATCTCATTCATAACCGGCGGCGCTCAGGAAAGAATGCGCCGCGCGGGAACCGAGAATGTTCCGGGCATCGTGGGCCTTGGTAAGGCGATTGAGATGGCAACCGCAAATATAAACCAAAAACAGAAAAAACTGACCGCCCTGCGCGACGCTTATATCAAAAAGGTTCTTGAAACAATTCCGTATTCACACCTTAACGGTCATCCGACCAAAAGACTTCCGGGTAACGCAAATATCTCATTTGAATTTATTGAGGGTGAAGGTATGCTTCTGAGCCTTGATATGAAAGGGATTTCCGCGTCCAGCGGAAGCGCCTGCACTTCAGGCTCGCTTGACCCGTCTCACGTTCTTCTCGCCATTGGACTAAAACACGAAGAGGCTCACGGCTCGCTTCGCGTATCGTTCGGCGAAGATAACACGATGGAGGATGTAAACTATATCGCGGATTCGCTCAAGGAAATTGTCGAGCGTCTCAGAATGATGTCACCTCTTTATGAAGAGATGTTAAAGAATAAATAATACCCGTCAATAAAAGTCAACAGAAAGGAATTTTTATATGTATAGCGAAAAGGTAATGGATCACTTCACCAATCCGAGAAACGTCGGTGAAATTGAGGACGCAAACGCGGTAGGCCAGGTTGGAAACCCGAAATGCGGCGATATAATGAAGATTTATATGAAGATAAACGATGACACAAAGGTTATCGAGGATGTAAAGTTTAAGACCTTCGGCTGCGGAGCGGCGATTGCAACAAGCAGTATGGCAACCGAGCTTGTAAAGGGCAAGACGATTGACGAAGCGCTTGAGCTTACCAATCAGGCTGTCGCTGAGGCGCTTGACGGCCTTCCGCCAATAAAAATGCACTGTTCAAACCTTGCTGAAGAAGCGGTTCATGCCGCAATTATTAACTATTATGAGAATAAAGGCATCGATGCAAGCCACCTCAAGAGCTGCACGGGTGACTGCTGCTGTTGTTCACACAACGATGACCATAACGAATAAGCGAAGGGAATGTCGAAAATGGCAGAACGAGTTGTAATAGGAATGTCCGGCGGCGTCGACAGCAGCGTTGCTGCCGCCCTGCTTAAAGAGCGCGGATACGAGGTTATCGGTGTAACAATGAGGCTTTGGGACGGCGAAAACATAAACGGATGTATATCAGAGAGCACCTGCTGCTCTCTGTCCGCCGTTGAGGACGCCCGACGCGTCTGTGACAAGCTGGATATTGAATATCACGTCCTTGACTTCCGCAAGGAATTTTCGGAAAAGGTTATCGACTATTTTACGGCCGAATACATACACGGCAGGACCCCGAACCCATGTATCGCGTGCAATAAATTTTTAAAGTTTGACGCAATGGCAAAGAAAGCTATGATTCTTAACGCGAAATACGTTGCCACCGGACACTATGCAAGGATTGAAAAAGACCCGTCAAGTGGCCGCTATCTTTTAAAACGCGCTAAGTCGGACGCAAAAGACCAGACTTATGCCCTATATAACCTAACCCAGGAACAGCTGTCAAAAACACTTATGCCGCTTGGTGATTTTAAAGACAAACACGAGGTTCGGAAGTATGCCGAAAGTCTCGGCTTAGTAACGGCGAAAAAGCCGGACAGCCAGGAAATATGCTTTGTTCCCGACAACGATTATGCCGCGTTTATAAAACGCAGGCTCGGTTCTCTTCCGGAGGAGGGGAATTTTGTCGACCTTAAAGGAAATATTTTGGGCCGCCATAAGGGAATTGTAAATTACACCGTCGGACAGAGAAAAGGCCTCGGCATTGCCTTCGGGAAGCCGATGTTTGTAATCCGAATCGATGCGGCAAGGAACGAGATAGTCCTCGGCGAACAGGGAACCGAGTTCTCGGACACCTTGTATGCCGAAAACGCAAACTTTATTCCGTTTGACACAATCGACAGGCCTATCCGTGCCGAAGCAAAAATCCGATACAGCGCAAGACCCGCTCCGGGTACAGTCTCTATGGAAGGCGAACGTATGAAAATTGTATTTGATAAGCCGCAAAGGGCGATTACGCCAGGGCAGGCAGTCGTTCTGTACGACGGCGACACTGTACTCGGCGGTGCAACAATAATTTAACACGAGGTGTTTAAAATAGCTGATTTTATTAAAGCAAGACGAAAAATAATTGAAAACGAATATAAAAATTTAAATGAACGACAGAAACAAGCGGTTTTCCACACAGAAGGGCCGCTCCTTGTCCTTGCCGGAGCGGGCTCGGGCAAGACAACGGTTATAATCAACAGAATAGGCCACCTCATCCGTTTCGGTTCGGCATATCTCAGTGACAAAATTCCCGAGGGAATCACCGAACAGGATGCCGAAATTATGGAGTGGTATGCCGACGGCGAACTCGATGAGCTTCCGCCGCATCTTGAAGCGGCGCTATGCGAAAACCCCGCCGCACCGTGGCAAATCTTAGCCATCACCTTCACCAACAAGGCGGCGGGTGAGCTTAAAAGCAGGCTCGTCTCAAAGCTCGGTGACAAGGCAAACGATATAGCGGCGGGAACATTTCACTCGTCCTGTGTCAAGTTTCTGCGCCGTGATATAGACAAGCTCGGCTATGACCGAAGCTTTACCATATACGATTCCGCCGATCAGCAGACCGTGGTTAAAAACTGTTTAAAAGAGCTTGAAATCGATGACAAGAAGTTCCCTCCGCGTGCTGTTCTCGCCGCAATAAGCAATGCAAAGGATGCGCTTATCTCGCCGGTGGAATTTCAAAGGCAGTATAAGAATGACTTCTATTACTCAAAAGTCGGTGATATTTACAGCCTTTATCAGAGAAAGCTGAAAGAGAACAGCGCTCTTGACTTTGATGATTTAATCGTCAAGACGGTTGAGCTTTTTGAGGAATTCCCCGATGTTCTTGAATATTATCAAAACAAGTTCAGATACATATTGGTTGACGAGTATCAAGACACAAACCACGCCCAGTACAGACTCGTCAGTCTTCTTGCGGCAAAACGCCGGAATCTCTGTGTGGTCGGTGATGATGATCAGAGTATCTATAAGTTCAGAGGTGCGGATATACGCAACATTCTTGACTTTGAGAAGGAATTTCCCGACTGTCAAACCATTAAGCTTGAAGAAAACTATCGTTCGACACAAAACATCCTCGATGCGGCCAACAGCGTAATATCAAACAATGACGGCAGAAAAGGCAAGGAGCTGTGGACATCAAACGGCTCGGGCGACAGAATTCAGGTATTCGCCGCAATGAACGAACATTCAGAGGCGCAATTTGTTGCCGAAAAGATCGCAGAGCTCGGCGGCTCATACTCTGACACGGTTATTCTGTACCGAATGAATGCAATGTCGCGTATCATAGAGGATATGCTTCTCCGCTCCGCAATTCCGTATCGCGTTCTCGGCGGCCTGCGCTTCTATGACCGCAAGGAAATCAAGGATATTACGTCCTACCTTCGGTTAATCAATAACCACGGCGATAACGTTGCCCTTCAGAGAATCATAAACGAACCCAAACGCGGAATCGGTGCAAGCACGGTTGAAAAAGCGGCTGCCGTTGCTGCTGCAAACGGCATAAGCATATTTGAAGTATGCAGCAGAGCCGATGATTTTTCCGATCTCATCCCGGCGAAAGCAGCAGCAAACCTAAAGGCATTTTCTGAGATGATTACTAATCTCAAGAGCGAACTTGAGGGCGGTATGGGCCTTGAACTGTTCGTCCGCACGGTTATGGACATGACAGGAATGATTGCGGCGCTCAGTGCCGAAAAAACGGTTGAAAACCAAACCCGTCTTGAGAACTTAAACGAATTTATTTCAATGGTTCAAGAGGCGGTTAAAGATGACGAAGCCCTCACTCTGAATGACCTGCTTGAAAATATTTCGCTTGTTTCGGATATCGATAACTATGATGAGGCTCAGGATACGGTTACGCTTATGACCCTTCACAGTGCAAAGGGTCTTGAATTCCCGAATGTGTTTTTAATCGGCGCCGAGGAGGGAATTTTCCCCAGCACCCGCTCGTTCGGCGACAACGAAGAAATCGAAGAGGAACGCCGTCTCTGTTATGTGGGCATAACCCGCGCAAAGCAAAGGCTGTTTATAACCCGTGCGCGAAGCCGCACTCTCTTCGGCCGCACGTCCTACAATCCGCCGTCGAGATTTCTTGCCGAGATACCCGACGAGCTAACCGACAGTTTTATGGAAAAGCCAAAGACTGTATCGCATAGCGCGCGTCCGTATTCACCGCCCAAGAGCGGTATGAAAAGCGCACTTTTGAACGATGCATCAGAGTATAACGCAGCGCCGAAATCCGAAAACGCTTCTTCTCTCGGCTATGCTGTCGGTGACAGGGTTAAGCATCGCAAGTTCGGTGTGGGTACGGTTCTGGCGGCGCAGAGCATGGGCAAAGATATGCTTCTTGTCATTAAATTTGCCGTCGGCGAGAAAAAGCTTCTCGCGGCGTATGCGCCAATTGAAAAAATTTCTGAATAACGGGGGCGCTTGTTATGTATGCTGATTTTGCACAGATTTATGATGAGCTTCAGGATATAGATTATAACTCCTTTGCGGAGTATTATGAAAAATTATTTAGGCATTTTAATATTCGGCCGAAATATATTCTCGACATCGGCTGCGGAAGCGGAAGCATCACAATTCCGCTGGCGCGGTGCGGCTATGCCGTCACCGGCATTGACATATCCGGAGAAATGCTCGCCCTTGCCGCCGAAAAGGCGGAAAATGAGAGCCTTGATATTCTGTTTTTGAACCAGGATATGACTGAGCTTGAACTCATTGACCCCGCCGATGCGGCGGTATGCGCGCTTGACGGCGTGAACTATCTCACGAATGACGGAGATTTAAAGCGGCTTTTTACCGGCATAGCAAGGTATCTAAATCCCGGCGGAATTTTTATATTTGACCTAAATTCGGAATATAAAATGAAACACGTGCTTGACGAAAACACCTTTGTATATGACGAGGACGACGCGTTCTGCGTATGGAGCAGCTCATATGACAGCGACAACAAAATCTGTTCTTTTTTTCTTGACTTTTTCATTAAGGCCGAAAGCGGACTATATAAAAGAGGCGAAGAATATCAGGAGGAACGCGCATATTCCTCCGCCGAAATTAAAACGGCGGCAGAGGAAGCAGGGCTTGAACTCGCCGCTGTTTATGATGACAGAAGTTTCGATAATGCTCGGCCTGATTCAGAGCGAATCTTTTATGTGCTGAAAAAGCCGAGTGCATAGCCCCAAAATGCTAATCTGCCTTCAAAGGCATAATTCGGCTGATTCAAAAAAGAAAGGTCTTGATATTATGTGGGTTATATTTGCGGTCTTATCCTCGATTTTTGCGGCGGCAACGTCTATCCTCGCGAAAATCGGAATAGAAAATGTTAATTCAAATCTGGCAACCGCCATACGCACGCTTGTCGTTGTAATTATGGCATGGGGAATTGTTTTCATCACCGGAACGCAAAACGGTATTACCGAAATATCAAAAAAAAGCTGGATATTCCTTACGCTTTCCGGCCTCGCAACCGGCGCGTCATGGCTTTGCTATTACAAAGCTCTTCAAATCGGAAAGGCATCTCTCGTCGTTCCTGTCGACAAGTTCAGCATAGTTATAACGCTTGTTCTTGCGGCAATCGTCCTGCACGAAGAATTTACGGTTAAATCAATAATCGGAGCGGTTTTGATTACCGCCGGAACATTTGTGATGATATTATAAAAGGCGCGTGTGCATTCTTAGCACACACGCCTTTTTGTTTGTTATTCCGCGGCTTCGACATCAAACTTATCGTCTTTAACGACAATTTTGACCTTATCCCCGGACTTAATCTTGCCCTCGAGCATACGCTCTGCAATCATATCCTCGACCCCTGACTGGATTACACGTCTGATAGGACGCGCTCCGTAAACCGGGTCAAAGCCTTCTGACGCAATCTTATCGATTGCCTCCTCCGAAAATTCGGCTGTAATCTTGTTATCGGCAAGTCTTCCGGTGAGCTGACCCAGCATCTTAACCGAAATCTGTTTAATGTCATCGCTGTCGAGCTGATGGAATACGATAATCTCATCGATTCTGTTCAGGAACTCGGGTCTGAACGCCTGTCTTACCTCGCCCATAACCTCAGATTTAATCTGTTCATAGTCGCGTTCCTCATCGGGATCGCCCGCCGAGAAGCCGAGACTCTTGTGTTCGGTAATCTTCCGTGCACCGAGGTTTGAGGTCATAATTATAACCGTGTTTCTGAAATCAACCCGTCTTCCCTGTGAATCGGTAAGGATTCCGTCTTCGAGAATCTGAAGCAGGATGTTAAACACATCCGGATGAGCCTTTTCAATCTCATCAAAGAGGACAACCGAATACGGTTTTCTGCGAACCTTTTCGGTCAGCTGACCGCCCTCGTCATAGCCGACATATCCGGGAGGCGAACCCACAAGTCTTGACACCGTGTGCTTCTCCATATACTCGGACATATCGATTCTTATCATTGCGTCCTCGTCACCGAACATTGCTTCGGCAAGAGCCTTTGAAAGTTCTGTCTTACCAACGCCGGTAGGACCGAGGAATATGAACGAACCAATCGGACGTTTCGGGTCTTTCAGACCGACTCTGCCACGGCGGATTGCCTTTGCGACCGCACTAACAGCCTCGTTCTGACCGACAACACGCTTATGAAGAATTTCTTCGAGCTTAAGAAGTCTCTCACTTTCGGTTTCTTCAATCGATTTAACAGGGATACCCGTCCACATCGAAATGATTTCAGCAACCTCTTTCTCGGTTACGACCGCCTCGCTGGAACTGTGGTTCTTTTCCCAGTTCTCTTTTGTCGAGTTCAGTTCTTCAACAAGCTTCTTCTCCTCATCTCTGAGGGTTGCCGCCTTCTCATAATCCTGAACGGTGATAGCCGCCTCTTTCTCCTTGCGGATTCCGGCAATCTTATCTTCAAGAGCCTTTACATCGGGCGGAGCCGTCAAAGTTTTAATACGAATCTTTGAAGCTGCCTCATCAATAAGGTCAATCGCCTTATCGGGGAGGAATCTGTCAGAGATATAACGAACCGACATATTGACAGCGGCTTCTATCGCCGCATCGGTAATCTTTACTCTGTGATGTGCCTCATACTTGTCGCGGACTCCCTTCAAAATCTGAATACTTTCCTCAGGAGTAGGCTCATCAAGGGTAATCGGCTGGAATCTTCTCTCCAAAGCGGCATCCTTTTCGATGTACTTTCTGTACTCTTCAAGGGTTGTCGCACCTATTACCTGAATCTCACCCCTTGCAAGGGCAGGCTTTAAGATGTTTGCCGCGTCAATCGCGCCCTCTGCCGCGCCTGCGCCGACTATTGTATGAAGCTCATCTATAAAGAGGATGATGTTTCCCGCCTTATGAATCTCGTCCATAGCGGTCTTTAATCTTTCTTCAAACTCGCCTCTGTACTTCGCGCCGGCAATCATTGATGACAGGTCAAGCGCAATAACCTTTTTATTCTTCAATATTTCGGGAACGGTGCCAGCGGCAATCTTCTGTGCCAGGCCTTCGGCAACCGCCGTCTTTCCGACACCCGGTTCACCGATAAGGCAAGGGTTATTTTTGGTTCTTCTGCTCAGAATCTGAACAACCCTTTCTATCGCCGTATCCCTTCCGATAACCGGATCAAGTTTATCCTCACGCGCCATCTGTGTGAGGTCGCGGCCGAACTTCATCAGCGTCGGAGTATTTGACTTGCCCGCTTTCTTTCCGCCGCCTGACGGCCTGCCTGCTTCCTCGCCGTCTGCTCCGCCATCACTCAGAAGGCTCAGAATCTCGTTATAGAGCTTCTGGGGTGAAACACCCAGCTCAAGCAGAATCTTAACGCCGATACTCTCGGATTCTCTCAATATGGCAATCAAAAGATGCTCCGTTCCGACATAATTGTGACCCATACTTCTCGCTTCGCGATAGCTGTTTTCTATAACCCTTTTCGTTCTCGGGGTCGCCTCAGGATTGATTCCGCTAATCGGTTCACCTGTGCCGATTAAGGCATCAATCTTTTCTATAACCTGTTCATCGGTTATATTATTTGCTTCCAGAATCTTGCCCGCTACGCCGTCCTTCTCACGAATAAGACCAACAAGCAGGTGTTCTGTTCCCACATAATTCTGTCCCATCTCCAATGCCGCTTCCGCTGCATAGTTAAGGGCTTCCTTTGCTTTTTCAGTAAGTCTGTCAAACATAATTATCAACCTTTCCGCCCGCAACCTTCTTCATCAATATCCGCGGGCGTGATATTGTGTCATCAAATAAGCCTAACGGCTTTTTATTTATTATCGCCGCCGAGAAGAATTTCACGCACTATTTCGGCACGCTTTAAATCTCTCTCCGCCGCGTCAGTTGTGTTATAATTCTTGACGATGTTCGCCGGCAGAACCGAATATGTTGCCGTATTGATACTCTTATAATCTATATTATTGATTATACCCAACTCAACGGCAAATCTCACATCAGAGAGCCTGCTCATCGCCTCTGACGAGGTAAGTATAACTGCGTTTGTCAATTCGCCGAAAGACCTCATCAGCTTATCCTGTATAGCGTATTTATCGGATTCATAAATCCGTTTACGCATTTCTCTTTCTTTATCGATTACCTCTGTGATAATCTGTTCAAATCTTTCAAGTATATTTTCTTCTGTCTCACCAAGTGTTGTCTGATTTGAAATCTGATATATATTTCCTGTTGCCTTAGAACCCTCACCGAAAATTCCTCTTACCGTCATACCGAGCTGACCGAGCGAATCTATAATACTGTTTATGCTTCCGCTCATCGTCAGCGCCGGAAGATGAACCATAACCGAGGCTCTCATACCGGTGCCGATGTTGGTCGGACAACAGGTGAGATATCCGAACTTGCTGTCAAACGCAAAGTCAAGGCTTTTCTCGAAGTCATCATCCACCTCGTTGGCGGCTCTGAAGCACTTTTGAATATTAAATCCCGGCTCCATGCACTGGATACGAAGGTGGTCTTCTTCGTTCACCAGCACGCTGACCGAACTGTCATCGCTGAGGAAAACACCGCGTTTCACGCTGTCATCCATCATCTGAGGACTGATGAGATGACACTCAGCGATAGCCTGTTTCTCATAATCCTTCATTGAATTTATATCAATATAGTTCAGCTTTATGCCGCCTTTTTTCGCCGCCGCCTTACAAAGCTCTATAACCTTGTTCTGCTGCTCGTCGTCCGCTCTCCGCGGAAACGGAATTCCTTTTATGTTTCTCGCAAGCCTTATGCGGCTTGATAAAACCACATCGCCTTCATTACCGCTTTCGGTGTACCACATAATTATGCCTCCTTCGCGTTATTCTTCAAGTCTTTTATCTCATCTCTGAGCCTTGCCGCCGTTTCAAAATCCTGTTTTAAGACCGCCGCGTTAAGCTCTGACTCAAGCTTGGTAATTTTCTTATCAAGCATAACCTCGCCGCCGCCTCTGACCGGAGCCTTTCCGATATGCTCGGCCGTTCCGTGAATCTGTCTGAGCGGCCTTTCAAGCCTGTTTCGGAATGTGACGTAGCAATCGCCACAGCCTAACTTTCCTGTGCTTAAAAATTCGGAATATGGCATTCCGCAGGTCGGGCAAACGCCGCTTTCAATGTCACCGCCGATTGTCGGCTGTTTCTTCGGACTGCTGAACATTCCCGTTAGGAAATCGCCGATTCCGAAGTTCATACTTGATTCCATCTGTTTATATTCGGGCGAATTCGCAGCGCACTCACTACAGAGGTGATGTTCTTCCTTATATCCGTTTACTATCTTGGTAAGATGTGTTGTTGCTTCTCTCTTGTTACATTTTTCACATTTCATAATATTTTCACTCCTTTTTATGCAATCGCAACAAGAATGTTTTTAAGCATCCTTGCGCGAAGCGCGTCCTGCTGAGGCTGTTCTATCGGCATCGACTTTTCTGTAATGGCCGCCAATATAATCCTTGCCTCTTTTTCGGTAATTAAATCATAATCATAACAATTTCTGACTATTGCCGCCGCATCAGAATACGAAACGTAATCGCCGATCGCGTTGACAACGTGCATCATTTGGTTTCCCGGCTTTGGCATAACCCGCTGAATCTTGATGTAACCGCCGCCGCCTCGCCTGCTTTCGACAATGTAACCTCTCTCGGGTGAAAACCTTGTCGATATGACGTAATTAATCTGCGACGGGACACAGCCGAACCTGCTCGCCAGCTCATTCCGCTTCAGTTCTATTGTTCCATCTTCTTCCGACATCATCTCTTTTATAAAATCTTCAATCAGACTTGTAAGTTTCATCCGATATTCACCTTCTTTTTTCTTTGGTCAAGTTTTTGTATTTGACTTTGACTTTCCTTGACCTTTAACTACATTATAGCACGTTTTTTTTATTTGTCAAGAGGTTTTTTAAAATTTTTTTAATTTTTTTCAAAAATCTTTATAAAATAAAGCGAAGCGGAAAATTCCGCTTCGCCGTAATGTTAATCTGAAGTTATATCTGAGCCTTCTCGCCGCAGATTTCCGTAAGAGACTTTGATACCGAGTGATTAATCGGCTTCCACTCAATCTTGCGGAAGAGTGCGACAATCGCAATCGGAACGTATGTCAGCATAAACAGCGGGAAAGTGAACAAGTACAACACTCTCTTCGGCTTGCTGCAATGAATCTGGTCTGCCTCTGTAATCGTGGTGATTAAGCCGAGCAGGAAGAACATTCCGTAGAAGTTAGCCACAGTCTTTACAAGTATTGAAACAAGAGTCATAAGCTCATTTGAATGATTTATTATTCCGATCGGTATAGCAATAATGTTTATCGCGATACTGATAAGGGTAAGAAGCATCGCGGGCATTATCGTCATCAGCATATCAAAGCACGAAAAGCTTCCTTTAAAGACTCCTTTAACCAGCTTTGCTCCGTAATTACGAAATACCTGATAAAACCCCTTTGCCCATCTGAGTCTTTGTGTATATGACTGACTGAACTTAGTCGGCTGTTCATCATATAAAATCGCATCCGCGCAGTAACCGATTTTCTCGCCGTGTATAATACTGTCTGTTGTGAACTCAATATCCTCGGTGAGAAGATGATGAATCCAGCCGTTATTTTCACGGATAACATCGGCGCTTACCAAAAATCCCGTACCCGAGATTGCACAGCTTGTACCGAGCTGCATTCTCGCGTTGTTGAGGTACTTAGCCTCACGCAGGAACCAAAGCGAATATCCCGCCGTAATCCAGTTTGTATCATAATTCTTTGAGTTTCTATAGCTTGTTATGATACGATAGCCGTTATCAAACACCTTATTCATCTCGGCTATATAATTCGGGTCAAGAACATTGTCGGCATCAAATATTATGTAGCCTTCATAGTTCCTGTCGGCGTATTCAGACTCAATAATATTAAACATCCAGTCAAGCGCATAGCCCTTGCCTACCTGCTCTTTATTAAAACGCTCATAAACTATCGCGCCGGCCGAACGGGCAATCTCAGCCGTATTATCCGTACAGTTATCGGCTATAATAAATATATCCAAAAGCTCCTGCGGATAGTTCTGATTCCGTATGCTTGAAATCAGGTTACCTATAACGCTGCTCTCATTTCTCGCCGAAACAACCACCGCAAAGCGATGCTGTTTCTTGGCGTAAAACTTTTTCGGCTTCTTCAATAACCCTACAAATATATAGAAAAACTGGTACGCATAGCATAGGGTAAAAATCACAGAAATTACACAATTAAAAAATATAATTGCTTTCATAACGAATCTCCTTTGACTCTGACATATGTATATTTCTTATTTTCAATCTTAACTGATTACCATAACATTTATATACCGAATACATAAATAA
>ERZ780226.2132-NODE-2132-length-14136-cov-3.025211_pt1 | contig 14136 bp, 13 predicted proteins | sample MGYA00511165_ERZ780226 | MGnify/ENA primary metagenome ERZ780226 (study PRJEB29588, sample SAMEA2152373) | human gut metagenome | biome: human gut; feature: human-associated habitat; material: faeces | place: Denmark | collected 2008/2010 ...
GCAGCTTCAGCAGCGTGGATTTTCCCGCGCCGTTGTGACCGATGATGCCAAGCGCCTCGCCCTTTTTCACCGTAAAGGACACATCGTCCAGCGCAAGGAATTTTTCACCCATATGTGCCGCCGCGTCAGAGCCGATCTTGCTATTTGGGTCTTCCTTTCCCTTCAGCCGCGCCATCCAGCTTTGCAGATCTCCCCGCAGTGTGCCGCCGCCAATGGCGCCAAGGCGGTATTCCTTGGAAACATGTTCGATTTTAATTGCGATTTCATCCATAATTCTTTCCTCAGACGGTATCCATAAACGTTTTTTCCACGCGGCTGAACAGCACCACGCCGATCAGCAGGAACACGAACGTGGTCCCCCATCCAATCAGGTAATACTGCCACTCCATTGTGCCGGTTCCCAGATAGGCATGCCGGAACAGGTTGACAATGGGCGAGATGGGATTGCACATATACAGGGCGTGCCACTTTCCCCCAGGCGCAAAGACTGGAAAGCGGAACATGTCATAAGCAATGGGCGAGCCGTACATCCAAAGCTGCACACCGAACCCCACCAGCATCGCAAGATCCCGGTACTTCGTGGTCAGGGCAGAGATAATGATCCCGCAGCCCAGGCTCAGCATCGCAAGCTGAAGCACAATCAGCGGCGTCATCAGCATCCACAGATTCGGGTGTACCCCCTGATTGGTGACAGCGTAATACACCAGAAAAATCACAAGGAAGGCATACTGAATCGCCAGGCTGATGAGCTCGGAAAACACGGTGGAAATCGGCATAACAAGCCGCGGAAAATAGACCTTTCCCATGGTGGCGCTGTTGGCAACAAAGGTGTTTGCCGTCTGTGTCAGGCTATTGGAGAAGTATGTCCATAGGATGGTGCCGGAAAGATAAAACGCAAAGGACGGCACGCCCTCCGGTGCAAGCCCGGCAATGTTGCCAAACACCAGCGTGAACACCACCGTGGTCAGCAGCGGCTGGATGATCGCCCACGCCGGTCCCAGAATCGTCTGCTTATATTTGGACACAAAATTGCGCTTGACAAAGAGAAAGATCAGATCGCGGTAGGCGAAGACCTCCCTGAGATGCAGGTCAACCCAGCCGGTTTTCGGCTTGATGACCGTGGTAAAATGTTGTTCTTCCATGATAACTCCTTCTGTTACAGCAGAGTATACAGTTTTTGCAGGATTGCAGCATTGTCGCGTTCAAAGTCATGGTGATGCAGCGCATCGCGGAAGGCTTGCCGCAGGTCCGGTGCGTCATATAGCCGCTTCACAGCAGCCGCAAGGGACGATGCATCTGAATCGCAGAGACAGCCTGTTTTGCCATTCTCTATCTGTTCTCCGGCAGCACTATGGGTTGCCAAAATGGCTACGCCCAGCAGCCGTGCTTCCAGCACCGTGACGCAATGCCCCTCAAACCGACTGGGCTGCACATACAAATCCGCCTGCCGGATATACGGATAGGGGTTCATCTGCATTCCCAGCAGCGTTACATAGCGTTCCAAGCCCAGTGACCGAATCTGGCGCCGCAGCGCTTCTTCCTCCGGTCCGCCGCCAACGATCCACCAGTGAATACGTGTAAGCCCCCCCTGCACCAGCCTTGCGCAGGCGTCAATGGCAATGTCCATCCCCTTTGCCGGAGCAAGCCGTCCGCAGGATACGATGTTGAAGCAATTCTTTGGGAAAACCGTCTCCGGCGTTTCAAGACTTTTTTCCCGCACACCGTCCACATCGATGAGGTTGTTTACCGCGATGATCTTCTCCGCGTATTGCGGGCGGTAGCGCCGCAGCTTTTCTGCCTGCGACTCTGACACGGCAATCACTCTGTGGGCTTTTCGGTAGCCGTATGTATCGTGATACTCCTTCCGCATCGCCCCGTGATGATAAAACATCAGAAACCGGTCTGCGGAAATCGCACGGACAGCAATCTCAGCGGTGCGGTCGCTGTAAATAACCGCCGTCTCGAACTGTGCACCGTTCAGCTGCTTTTTCACATAGGCGGCATAACGCCTTGCCTCCGGCGCACGCAGCAGCCAGCGCAGAACATGCCAGGCAAATCGCCGCAGCTTTGTGGCATTCTGGGGCTCCTCCATAAGGTTGTACATCCGCCTGTAGCGGTATTCCTCCCGGAATGTTACCGGGTGCTGCCGATCCGCAATCCTCAGGCGGCATTTTGGCGTAATGCGTCCTGCCAGCTCCTGACAATCCCGCAGGACCAGACAAGTCACATCGTACCGGTCATAATCCAGCCGGTTCAGCAGATTCACCAGCGCTGTCTCAATCCCACCAATCCAGAGGGCTTCGGTAATAAAGATTAGCTTTTTTTTCATAATTCAAACGCACTCTTCTTCGGCAGAATCGTCTCAAAAGCATCGTGCAGCAGTGCTGCCAGCTTGGGAACATCCACCATTTTTTCCGGATCGTTTATGCATAGCATATCGTGGCTTTGTGCCCGGATGATATGGCAAAGCTCGTCTATGGTGCTTTCGTCAACGCAGGACACCACGTTATCCGTGTTGAATGCCGCAAACTGTCCGCTGGCAATCTGCCACCATAGGCACACCCACTGGTTCACATCCTCCGCACTGCGAAAACGGTGCGCCGTTGTGCGTGCCAGCAGCTCCGGTTCCGCGTTCCAAACCGCCTCAAATGTACGCCTCCGATATGCCGCCGGAGCATGCAGGTTTTTAAAGCCGGTAAAGTAATTGGGAAACAGCTTCTCCGCAGCTCTAGTGCGAATATTGTCCTGCCAGCGATAGGCGCGGTTCGCGTACTTTTTGCCGTATTGCTTCACCTGCTCCCGCTTGTTAAAGTGCGCATTGATTACGCCCAAATCATTGACCGCTGCATGCTGCCAGATTCCGATCTCCCCCACCAGCTCAATGGGGGATTCCCCGCCATAGGTGCAAGGCAGACCCTCTTTGAAAAAAGCAGTTTCCGATACGGGACGAAGGAGAAACATATCATCGTTGAAATAAACAAAATGCTCGGCAAGGTCCGGAATCCGGTGCAGATTCATCTCAATGGCATGAGAGCTGAAGGTCGGCAGTACCTCCGCCGGAAGGAACTCCGCATGCTTCACATGGTGCAGCTTTGGATGCGCCAGATTCAGAAATTCCGGAACATGTCCACAGGTGACAAAGTGAATCTTTCGCACCCACGGCGCAAATTGCTCCACTGCACGAAACCAATAGGGCATCAACCCCCAGTCCCGGAAGCGGTTTTCAGAATTGCTGTCATCCAGCGTTTTCCCCTGATATTTTGCTTTTTCCGCCTGCCAGATGGAATCGCTTCCGTCCACCCACAGGACAACGAAATCAATATCCATGTGTACTCCTTATGTGATTTTCTTTCCGAAATACGGGATTTTACGGATTAGCCAGGTAAGCGTAAGACTAATCAGATAGATTGCCGCCATCAGCGCAAACAGAACGATATAAGGATGGGCAATCGACTTCGCAATGGGAATGAACGACATGAACTCGTTTACAAGCGCATGGAGTATGTAAACGCCAAAGCTCAGCTCCGTCAGTGTTCCAAACAGCTTTACGGCTTGACCGGAAAAGCGTATTTGCGACACTCGCTTTACAAAGAGCAGATACAATGCCGTTGAAAACAGAATTACATTTGGCTTCAGATATTGCTTCACAAAATCCACTTCCCGAAGCTCCGGAGAAACACAGCCTTCCAGCGCAATCGTTGCCGCAAAGGAAATCATCCCCGCAATGTAGATTGCCAGTTCAAGCCTCCGGCTCATGGTATTCTTTTTATGATAAACGCAATAGCCAAGCACATAATAGCCTATGTAGCCCGCAATATTCGTGAGCCAGAGCTTTTTATATGCCGTGGAAATGACACCGCCCAGCTTTGGGAGATAAACAAGGTATTCACTGATCATGTTTCCTGCTGCAAACAGTATGATAAAATACATCATCAGCTTTTCGTTTTCTGTAATTTTTCTAAGCAGTGGTGTAAACACATATAGTCCGATCAGTGCATACAGATACCAGAAATGATACGGTCCCTCTATCCACTGGGTCAAGATCCCCCAAATGTTAAGCCCAGCATAGCCGCCGCTATTTATATAATAGAGCGTATACACGCTTGTCCAAACAACAAATGCAATTACAATACGGCGCACATATTTTTTCCATACGTTTTCTATTGTAACATTTCTTTGCGGGTCAAGGAAAAAACGCCCTGAAATCATAAAAAACACGGGAACGCACCATACAATCGCTGCCACAAACATGGAATGTCGGCGTGGATTCAGGCTGGCAGCCAGCTGCTCATTTCCACCCGCGTGCATTAAAATAACGGCAAGGATTGCCAGCAGCCGCAGAATATCAAATTCGGTTTGGCGTTTTGTTTCAGGCATTTTTTACTTTCTCCTTTTTCCAACCAGCATCGGGCAAAATCGGTTTACGCTCAAAATCAGAACCGCTTCCACTGCGGCAATCAGGAGGAACATTCCAATCACCCAAAGCGGACTGCTGCTGCCCGGAACGGTGTACAGAACCAGCTGATGGGTCCCCATAATGGTCAGTGCATTTTCGCCGATCTTTGGGAGCCAATTCCACGGAAGCAGCCTAGCAGCACCCATTACAAAATACACGCCGCTGACACCACTGATTAGAAATAACACCGGACTACGCAACACACCATCGTAAAAGCTGTTACCAATCGAAAATTTCAGATAAATCGCCGACGTAACTGCGGTCAGGACAAATGCACAACCGATTTTCCACCATTTGAAATCCGTAAGCGGCTTTTTCAGCAGGTTTCCGGTCAGCATGAACACAAAGCCCAATGCGCCGCGGAACAGCAGCACCTGCAAATGCCCTCCCTTCGCTGACATGATAAAATGAAGCGCAGCCAGCATTGCCGCGCCGCCTATCCCCCAGGCTGTCCGGTTGGGAAAGCGAATATACAGATAATACAATGCACATGCCAGGAACATTGCCGGCAAAAACCAGTCAGCGCCGACATTGCAGCGCATGGTCAGCATCAGCCGAAGTCCTTCCAGCAGTGAGACGGAATGCAAAACAAAATGCTTATAGACAATGGCGATACACTCAAAGAACAGATACGGCACCAGAAGTGTCTTTACTTTATGGACATAATAAGCTCCGGCAGAACGGCTTCTCCACCTTTCACCGTCGGTCAGCATTCCGGACAGCAGAAAGAATGCGGGCATATGAAAGGCGTTGATAAATTCCTGCGCCAGCGTATACGGAATGATGCCATAGTCCGGATTGGCATAGTTCAAAATATGCCCCAGCACCACCAGCGCAATGAGAATGGCACGGCTTGTGTCGATATAGGTAAGACGCCTGGTCATTGGGCTGCACCTGCCTTCCGTCGTTGGTATACTCGGCTGCTTTTTACGGCAATGGCAAGCCTATGCCGCAGCTGTGTTTTCCTGCTGCGTAAGTAAATCACAATCGGACGCTCCATTGGAAGGAAAGCATACCGGCTCTGTTGATGCTGCATGATCTCCTCGCGTATTTTCGCCAGCGGGGCATAATACAGCTTTTGCCCCAGCAGCATTTGATAGAGGTTTATGACCACCTCATTGGAAATCCCCAGCGCCCCTATGCCGTCTTCAAACGGCTGCATATACTCTGCAAGCTCCGGAATCCTTTGCAGCCGCCGATAAGCCCCCTTTTCGTCCTCCGCCTGCCGGTAGCGGTAGATCGCCTCCGGGAGAGAATAGATCGTCCGGCAGTATGGCAGCAGCTCCAGAACAAATAAAAAATCCTCCATCAGGATCATATTCTCGTGAAAGCGCACACCGGACTGAATCAGCATCTCTCTCCGGTATAGTTTGTTCCAGACCGGCGTCAGCGCATTGCTCTCATAAAACGCTGAAAAGCAGCTTTTCATTTGTTCCGGCATCATTATTCCATCAAAAGGCGGAACCAGCTTATCTCTGCGATACAGCCTGCCATGATGGTAATAGTCAAAGCTCATGCCAAATAGCAGTGCATCCGGCTGCTGCCGAATCAGAATACCGGCTGCATGTGACATGGCGCCGCGGTCTACCGTATCATCCGCGTCCACAAACCAGATATAGTCCCCCCGTGCCTCGTCAATTCCGCGGTTGCGGGCAGACGATACGCCGGCGTTTGGCTGATGGATGCAGCGGATATTGGGGTATTCCCTGCAAAGCCGGTCACACAATTCCGCCGTGCTGTCTGCTGAGCCATCGTCCACGAGAAGAATTTCATAATCTGAAAGCCCGGATTCACGAATACTGTCCACCGTGGTTTTCAGTGTTGTCACGCAGTTATAGCATGGGATAATAACGCTGAAGGTCATTGGGATACCTCCCAGCAAAACCTGAAGTTCAGGTAATTGTCCGCTTCGGTTGAAATCGGCTGGCTGAGGTTCGTTGTAAAGTAGTAAAATCCTGCAAGCAGTACAACACAAAGGACCGCCACAGCCTGCTGCTGCCGCGACAGCACCAAATGTCGAATTTGATAGCCGCCTTCCACGCTTTCATCCCACTCGGGATACAGCATCATGGGCAAATAAAGGATCAGAAACTGGAAATAATAATCCGTCAATCGCGTGAACACATTATCAAAGCCAGAGAACATCTGTATGATCGCCGCAACGAGCATCAGGTTGAACAGCTTCGTAAAGCTTCTTCCCGAAAAGCCTCTCAGCATGATTCCGGCAATTAAAAGCGCCGCAATCATCATAAACCGACCGCCAACACGGGTATTCGCCATATAATCCTTTTCATCGTAATAAAAGTCGCTGATAAATTGGACAATCTGATTTCGGAAAATAAAAATCAAGCCTGCACAGATCGCATAAATAATCAGCTTTTGCACGCTCAGACGGCTTTTCGCTATCCAATATGCCGGGAGAAACACCAGCGCCGGAGCATGAACGCAGCCCGCCAAGACCGTCCAGAGCAGGAATTTCTTCGGCTTTTCTTCCATGATTCCAGTAAACGCAAGCATCAGCAGTCCCATAGCCAGCGCCTGCTTGATGGCGCTGAAGCCGAAAATATAAAAGCCAAAGCAGTTCCACAGCAGATAACTCAGCCAGGGCGCAGGAGAATAGCGATATATCACAACCGCAACAGCAATTTCTACCACAATGGCAATAAAAATCAGGAAAATCTGAAAATCGCCGTCTGTTATCGTAGAAAACAGCTTTTGCAGCCAGAAGAAGCCGAAATTGCGCCCTCCATTAAATACATCTTCGCTGAACCAGCTGGAGCCCGTGATCGTATAATAACCCCATGCGTACTTCCGCAGATCGCCGGTCAAGTACATATACCGCCAACCGCAAACGAATGCATGCAGGACCGCCATGAGCGTAATATAGATTTTCTTCTGCCGCCCATGCTGCGGGAGCAGGAAGCCAAAGCCCAGCACTGCCGCGACCATATAGTAATAGACTCTTACGCCCATTTACGTTCCCCGTTTCTTTTTTAGTTCTTCCTCAAAAAACGCTTCCGTCTCTCCTGCCAGCTTCTCGCGCTTGAAGTCTCTGCCGCGCTTTTCTGCCTGCCGGGCATAGTGGGTTAGCAGACCCGGCTCCGTAAGCATGCGCTTAACCCCTTCATAAAATGCTTCATCGTCATTTGCGGTGATGAGCCCATATTCACTGTCGCCCAAAAGCTCCCGCATACCGGACACATCCGTTGTAACAATGGGCTTGCCCAAAATTAAGCCTTCCGTGATAAAGGTGCTGAAGCCCTCAAATACAGAAGAACACACCAGCAAGTCGGCAGTGCCCATCAGACAATACGGATTATCCCGAAACCCCAGCAGCTTTGCTGATTCCTCCAGATGATTTTCCCGTATGTACGCTTCCAATAACGGACGTTCTTCCCCTTCTCCAATAACCCACAGCACATGGTCAATTCCATCCTCCAGCAGGCGCTTATGCGCAGCCAGCGCGCGAATAAAATGCTTTGGGGCAGAAAGTCTTCCCACTGTTGCGATGGTCATTTTCCGCTTTGATACGTCTATTGGCAGGGGGGCAGCAGCCTTTTGCAGCACCTCGGCATCGTCTATTGTGTTGTATATAGTGGCAGTTGGAACCGTATTGCCGTACAGCTCCACAAAGCTTTTACGAACGTTTTCCGAAACGCAAACGACGTCATCAAATTGGGCATAGTATTTTTTTGTGGATGCCGCAAATGCACTGGGATTTCCGTTCCAATTCTGCAAATCAGAATGTACCCACGCCAGCTTCAGTGCTTTTTTGTTGGTGGAGCCCGCCATGATTTTGGTGGCGCCGCACTCCAGATATGCCGCCTCGATATCATAATCGTCTTTGATATGCAGCGGATAGGTCAGCCCTGCCGCCGCTTCGATGCGCATCCGAACGCTGCTTACGCGGCTCTTTGCCGGATAGCAGTATTTGTATCGAATTCCCGGTGCAAGGTACTTTTTTGCGTTCTCCGGGTACAGCGTCTGGACCGTAATCTCAAACCTCGTCTGGTCCATGGCGTTCACCAGATTGCACAGGACCTTTTCTGCGCCGCCGCCGGAGAGAGATTCGATGAAAAAGAGAATGTGAATCATTTCTGTAGAACCCTTTTCGCTTTCCGCACAACACGCTTGTAAAATGGAATTATATCACTGATTTGCAGCAGCAAATACCGTAACCGTTCCGGCATTTTCCCAAAGGAATCTTGCTCTCCACATAATTTGTGCAATTTGATAACCTCATTGCGATAAAAGGAGAGCCGTGTGCGATAATTGCTGAAATGAATGAGACGAACCGGATAGCATCTGCCTTTGGACGGATGAAAAATAGCGCGCGGGGCTGAGATATCTGCATCAAGTTTTTTATTTGGCGGCGCAAAAACCAGTTCCCCCGGCATATCGATCGGCTCAAAGCCACAAACACTCATCCCCAGTGCAAGCACAGGTTCGTCTGCCGGATCCGCGAAACCATTGAATTGGTAATCATGATAGTGTTCCGCACAATCATTGGCAATGTCAAAAACCTTTTTGCAAGTCTCTGTATTGCGCATATAATAGATGCCGCCATTAAAATCCGGAACGAAGGTGATGTCCCGCTGATATTCCTTCATACCAGAGGGAGTAAACCATCCCCGTCCGCAGTTTAAATCACGCCATGCGTAGCCGAACAGAGAAAAATCGCCTGCATTCTGGAAGATATCCCACCAGACGTTCAAATCGCCGTATGCCAGGCTATCTGCATCAATGAAAATTGTTTCTTCATAGGGCAGCTCCCGGAACAGCTTCAGTTTGTCATTATAACTGTTGGAAGCATCAGAAATCACAATCACGTCGTCGAATGCAGCAGTATACTCATTTTTCCGGTCCGCTATAATTGCAAATGGAACCGACTCCTTTGCAAAATAGCGGTAGGATTGCAAAAGATTTTTCGCTAGGGCATAGTACCGCTCCTGACCAGTAGCAATTGTTACAAATCCTCTTCTTCCAAGCGTTTCCGTCATTTCGGCGTCTCACCTTTCCTCCATCGACCGTTCATACAGCTCACACAGCCGCTGGGCAAACACCCGTGAATCAAATCCGTATTTCTCTATCGCAGCCACAACCTCACGCTTATCCGCCCTGCCCATATTCACTGCCGTTTCTACTGCATCGGTCCATTGGGCTACGCCCTGCTCCAGCCGCAGCCACTGCACATAGCCAATCCCGAAATCCACCTCCCGGGAGTATGTATCCGCCGTCACGCAGGGCAGCCCGGACGCCTGTGCCTCGATCATCACCAGCGGCATTCCTTCATACAGGGACGGCAGCAGAAACGCCGCCGACTTGCGCGCCAATTCGTCTATATCCTTCCGCACCCCCAGCAGCAGCATGTACTCCTCGACGCCATATTGCCGGATGGCTTCCCGGACCTGTTGCTCATACTCGTTCCCATTGTTTCCGGCACAGAGAATACGGATCTTTTTCCCCCGATTTTTCAGTTCCTGGGCAATTTTTGCTGTAAAAAGCTGATTTTTAATTGGAGAGAACCGACCAACCTGGATGACATTGACCCAGCCGTCGCCGCAGAATTCGCCGGATTCTTTTTTGTCATAGTCGCTAATAAACTTTGTGGTATCAACGGAGTTAAAGATCAGGTGATAATTGGGCGCATGCGTTTTCTTCTCGCCATACAGGAACTTTCCTGCAAATGTGGAGCATGCACAGAAATCCGTCCCATAGTGCAGGATCCATCGGCGCATGACAGCGTTATACAGCTTTCGGACAGCAGACTGTCTGCCGCTGCCGTCATCGTCAGACCAGTTATGCGCATGGGCAAAACGGCGCTTTACTCCTGCCAGCTTTGCCGTCAGCAGCACCATACCGCTGTGAAACAGCTCATGAGAATGGACAATGTCGTATTGCCCGTCCTTCATAATTCGATAGAGCGCCTTGCATTGGCGAAGGAAATGATATCCCCCCGTCGCCGGAATACGGATACAGCGTCCGCCTAACGCTTCAATCTCCTCCCGATAAAAGGGATGCTCCATGGTTGTGGTAAAGTCGATCTGAAATTTTCGCTTGTCCGCATTGCGGAGAAGGTGCATGAGCTGATTTTCAATTCCACCGACATCCATTGTACCGGCAATAATCAGCACTTTTATTGGGCGCATACGCAGATACCCCTCTATTTATTTTGATAGCAAATCAGCCAATCGATCAGCAGACTCCATTTCATCCGCACCGGCAAAGCAATCACCCGGCACTTCCAGCCGACAGGCTTAATCCGCTCCGCCCGGTACCGGTCACAGATTTTCCGGATTTCCCTCCGCCGCTGTGCTGCGGTATACTGAAATTTCAGCAGCTCCTTGCAGCTGGAATAGACACTGCGGTAGGTCATCCAGGAAAGCGCCGTCTCGTAGTACCGCGCCGCCTCGGGTGAATGCAGGCTTCCGCAGTATGCCGCATACATTCGACGGTTGACCTTCATCAGCTGCTGCGTCAGATAAGACCGGGCTTTGCGGGAAAGGGAGTTCCCATCGCTGACATCTACGTTGTATAGATAATCCTCCACCGAGGCAATCGACTGAATATGCATGGCATAGGTGAAAATGAATAATAGATCTTCTCCTATTGACAAATCATTTGCAAATTGCAGCTGGAATTGCCAAAGGATACTCCTTCGAAATACCTTATTCCACAGCGAACTGAACAGATAATCCTTCATTACTGAAGATACATAATATGCTATCGAGTTTTCGGATTGCACAAAAAAAGCATTTGGTTTGGTGACGGCAAGCTTCTCCCCATCACAATTATAGTATCCAAACATAAGTAAGTCTGGATCATAACTTTCTATATTTAAAGAAATCGATTTGAAGTAATCATCAGAAACAAAATCATCGCTGTCCACAAATAGGACATACTCCCCTCGTGCTTGCTCCAATCCCAGATTGCGGGCTGATGACACACCGCCATTCTCCTTTACAAAGTATCGAATCTGCGGATACATTTCAGCATATCTACGGCAAATTGCATCACTGCCATCAGTAGAGCCATCATTAATCAGCAACAACTCATAATCCGAGAATGCCTGATTTACAATACTGTCCAAACATCTGCAAAGTGTCATCTCCGCATTATATTCAGGAACGATAATTGAATATTTCACAAGCCAATCACCGTCGTTTTCGCATCGAGTGCATTATTCTGCATAAGAAATACAAAGGAAAGTAAAAGCGATACTTTACAAAAAAGAAATATACCCGCCAATGTAGGGGAAACTGATTTATATCCAAGCCTTCAAACGCGCGGTTATAAGTTGGGAGATCACGAATTGCTTTTAATTCATCTCGTTTTTCTTTTTCCGTCAAATCATTTGCTGAAATAACCCGCATTGACAGACCGATGAAGCTCAGGCAAATACGATTTCTCAGCGCAATATGAAAACCATCTGGAAGCTCCTTTTGTTCCACAAAACCACTTACTCGTTCGAATAAATTTATCCATTTTCTTTTAAAATCATCTGGGTATCCCCGCGTCAATGAATGCGGATTTCCATATCTGTAATGGTATAATGCATCCGGAATGAAGGTTATAACATCGGCATAATAAAAAGCATAAACATTAAAGAGGAAATCCTCTGTTCCAATCAATTTCGTATCTACAAACTCTTCACGAATTGACTTGTCCTTTTTATACAACTTGTTCCACACCACGGATTGGTTGTCAATCCGTTCCGGATGTGGAATCTTTGTTCCGTGTGGTCCCATCAATTGACAAAACACATCATTCTTTTCTATTCCACTCCACGTAAATTCTTTCATGGAAAAAAATTCGGTTTTTCTACTTTGGGATGGATACTCGCGTATATATGTCCATATTACAATATCAGCAGAAAAAGTCCTGGCTGCACAGACTGCTTTTTCGCATGTATCTATTTCTATCCAGTCGTCACCATCTACAAACATGATATACTCACCTTTTGCTCTTCTCATGCCAGCATTTCTCGCAGCAGAAAGTCCTTGATTTTCCTGATGGATTAAAGAAATTCTGTTATCCATTATGGCATAGCTCGACAAAATATCGATGGAATTATCTGTGCTTCCATCGTCAATCAAAATAATTTCAATATTATGAAACGTCTGATTTATGATACTTTCGATACACTTTCTCAAATATGGTTCTGTATTATAAACCGGAACAATAACGGTAATATCTGGCGTAGTCATATAGCTGTCCCCCTTAAAAATATATATCCCTTAATTCTGAACATACACTTTCATCCGTGTATTTTTGCGCTTTTTCATAGCCTGCTTGCCCCATAGAATCCGCTAAACTCGAGTTATCCAATAATGCCACTATCTTCTCAGCAAACGCGCCAGCGTCCGGCGGCGGCACCATGTACCCGGTCATATCCTGTACAATCAGCTCACGATGCCCGCGGTTATAAGATGCCACAACAGGCTTGCCCAGAAGCATTCCTTCGACAATGTTCAGCGGCAGCCCTTCGCGGTAACTGCACGAGACGATTATATCCGCAACATTGGCATACCGTTCCAAATCAGTACGGTAACCGAGAAATTCCACACAATTCTGCAGGTCAAGCGCGGCAACCTCTGCCTGCAATTCCGGGAGGGTTGGACCGTTCCCTGCCAGCAACAGCTTTGCTCTCGGCTGCTGCACGATCACAGCCTTCATCGCATGGATTGCAGTGATCTGATTCTTATTTGGCAGCAATTCGCCAGTGCAGAGCACCAGCCTTTCATCATCTGCATAACCAAGCTCATGACGCAGCGCCAAACATTCCGTTTCGGACAGCTTACGATACTTTGCAGAGTTTGCACCAACACCGTGAATGCGCTCCACTTGCGTAAGGAACTTTGCCGAAGCGAGGTCATAGTCCTCCTGCGTGATGGTAATGAGCTGATCCGTAAACCGGCACATAAACTTCTCCACCGGATACCAGATGAGCCAGTTTTTTTTCGGTGCACCCTTGTAAAAATGGAACCCATGAGCGGTATAGAACACCTTTGTGCCATGCTTGCGTGCTTTCCGCGCTGCCAGCCGTCCCAATACGCCGCCCACCGGCGTGTTGCAGTGGATCACATCGTATTCGCCCTCGTCAATGATCTTTTTGAGCTGTTTGTAGGCTCCAAGATTTTTCGGTGAAAACGGCGAACGCTGAAACGGCACATCAAAGACCTGCTCCACAAAATCCAGCTTCAGACCGTTCTTCTCGGCTAGGTTGTTTCGCGCTGCCACATGGACCTCGCAGCCATGCTCGTGGAGCATGGCGACAAGCGGTCTGTGGAACTGGCAAATATGCGATTGTACGGTGGCAACTAAAAGGACTTTCATACTTTGTCTCCCATTAGCGAACTACTGATTATTCTCCACAATCTTGCGTGATTCCCCTCCCCAATAAAGCTGTTATGCGGGGTCAAAATCACATTTTCCAGCTCCCACAGGGGGCTGTTTTCCGGCAGGGGTTCTTCCTCAAACACGTCCAGCACGGCACTGCCGCCGTTTTGCAGCCACGCGGTCAGGGCAGTTTCATCTGCCAGTGCGCCGCGGGCAACGTTGACGAATATTGCGCCTGCTGGTAGGCAATCAAAGACTTCTTTGCTCACAATGCCGCGGGTTTCCGGCGTCAGGGCGATGCAGAGAATCAAAACATCACATTCCGCCGCAGCACCTTGCAG
>ERZ780226.2137-NODE-2137-length-14109-cov-5.214530_pt1 | contig 14109 bp, 10 predicted proteins | sample MGYA00511165_ERZ780226 | MGnify/ENA primary metagenome ERZ780226 (study PRJEB29588, sample SAMEA2152373) | human gut metagenome | biome: human gut; feature: human-associated habitat; material: faeces | place: Denmark | collected 2008/2010 ...
TAAAGTACTGGATGTTCTGGGCGCGGTAGATACCGGGGTGTTCAGCCGTATGCTGGCTTTACGGTGGAAATCACCAACCTTGTGGACCGGGAGGGCGAAAACCTGCTGACCGTGCAGCTGGACACCCGGGAGGACCCTGCTATCCCGCCCTTTGGCTTTGTCATCGACTACCTGACCTACGGTGGGCTGTACCGGGAGGTCTGGCTGGAAGCTACGGCAGAAAGCCGCCTGACCGATCTGTTCGTCTACACGCCCACCCTGCAGGAGGCTGTGGTGCAGTGGACGGCAGAGCTTACGCCCGCAGCCGCAGCGGTCCGCATCCGGCTGGAGACCGCAGACGGCGCCCTGCTGGCAGAGCAGACCGCACAGGCAGCAGAAACCGGGAAGATGCAGTTTTCCGTCCCGGACGCACAGCCGTGGGATACCGAGCACCCGATTTTGCATCATGCTACGGCAGAACTTTTGAACGCAACCGGACAGCCCATCGACCGCAAACAGGTGACGTTTGGCTTCCGCACCGCAGAGTTCCGGGCGGATGGCTTCTACCTCAACGGCAAAAAGACCTTTCTGCGGGGTCTGAACCGACACCAGAGCTACCCTTACATCGGCTATGCCGCACCGGAAAGCCTGCAGCGGGAGGATGCCCGCATTTTGCAGGAGGAGCTGCATTGCACCGCCGTGCGCACCAGCCACTACCCCCAAAGCCAGTATTTTCTGGATGAGTGCGACCGCCGGGGTCTGCTGGTGTTCACCGAGTTGCCGGGCTGGCAGCACATCGGAGACGACAACTGGAAGGACGCCGCCTGCGAGATGCTGCAGGAGATGCTCTTGCAGAACCGCAATCACCCCAGCATCATCCTGTGGGGCGTGCGCATCAACGAGAGCGTAGATGACGATGCCTTTTACACCCGCACCAACAAAATCGCCCATCAGCTGGACCCCAGCCGTGCCACCTCCGGCGTGCGGTATCTGGAAAAAAGCCATCTGCTGGAGGATGTCTACGCCTACAACGATTTTTCCCACAACGGCGTAACGCCCGGTGCAAAGCCCAAAAAGGATGTGACCCCGGATATGGGCAAGGCGCTGCTCATCTCGGAGTGCAACGGTCACATGTACCCCACCAAAGCCTTTGACGATGGTCCGCACCGGCAGGAACACGCCCTGCGGCACGTCCGGGTGCAGAACGCCGCCTATGCCAGCGGAGAGCACGCCGGGTGCTTTGGCTGGTGTATGTTCGACTACCAGACCCACAAGGACTTTGGCTCCGGGGACCGCATCTGCTACCACGGCGTGCTGGACAGCTTCCGCAACCCCAAATTGGCGGCGGCGGTCTATGCCAGTCAGGGCGATACTGACCCTGTGTTGGCGGTCAGCTCCTCCATGGACATCGGCGATAACCCCGCCGGGCAGCTGGGCACAGCCTATGTTTTCAGCAATGCCCAGCAGGTCAGGCTGTACAAAAACGATGTGTTTGTCACCGCCCTGCACCAAAGCGAGTGGACGGCGCTGCCCCACCCGCCCTTTGTGATGGACGATACCATCGGCGAGCTGCTGGAAACGCAGGAACACTTTTCTCCCTCCAAGGCAGCCGCTGTGCGGGATTGCCTGCTGGCTGCCGGGAAATACGGCTTGGCAGGACTGCCGCTGGCCTACAAAGTCAAATTCGGCTGGTGTATGCTGCGCTACAAAATGACCTTTGCGGACGGCGTGGCGCTTTACGGCAAATATGTGGGCAACTGGGGCGGCGAAGCCACCCGCTGGCGGTTCGATGCTGTACAGGACGGCAACGTGGTGCGCAGCGTGACCCTTTGCCCCAGCGCAAAGCTGCACTTGGAAGTCAAGGTCAGCCGGACGGCTCTTCGGGAAAAAGATACTTACGATATGGCGGCTGTCCGGGTGCGCATTCTGGACGAGAATGGCACCCCTGCCCCCTACGCACAGTTCCCGGTGCAGTTTACGGTGGAGGGCAGCGCCGCCCTTGTGGGCCCGCAGACCGCCGTTGCCGAGGGCGGCATGACCGGCACCTATCTGCGCACCGTGGGCACTGCCGGAGAAGCCCTGCTGACCGTTTCTGCACCGCAGACCCAGCCCGTTGTGCTGCGGTTCACCATTGAAAAGGAGGACGCTGTATGGAACTGACCCTGAAACAGAAGGCCGCTTTCGGCATTGGTGCCGTGGGCAAGGATATGGTATACGCCCTGTCGGCTTCTTACGTCATGTATTATTATCAGGATGTGCTGGGGCTTTCGGCCAGCTTTGTGGGCGTCGTGCTCATGGCTGCCCGGTTCTTTGATGCCTTCAACGACCCCTTTATGGGCGTTCTGGTGGCAAAGACCCGCACCCGCTGGGGGCGCTTCCGTCCGTGGATCTTTTCCGGCACGCTGCTCAATGCGCTGGTGCTCTACGCCCTGTTTGCCGCCCCGGTGCTGGACGAAGCGGCGTTGATGGTCTACTTCAGCGTGGTGTACATCCTGTGGGGCGTCACCTATACCATGATGGATATTCCATACTGGTCCATGATCCCCGCCGTGACCCGCACCCCAAAAGACCGGGAGAACCTTTCCATGGTGGGGCGTACCTGTGCAGGCGTCGGCTCTGCCCTCATCGCTATGTTCACCATGCTGCTGGTGGGAGCCCTTGGCGGCGACAGCGAGCGCGCTGGCTTCCGCTGGGTGGCATTGATCGTAGCGGTAATTTTTGCAGTGACAGAGCTGGTGTGCTGCATTTCCATGAAAGAAACCACCCCCAGTGAGATGAAGACCGCCACCGTAAAGGAGATGTTCTCCGCCCTGTTCCGCAACGATCAGGCTATGGTAGTGGTAGGCAGCATCGTGCTGATCAACTCGGCGCTGTACCTTACCTCCAACTTCATCATCTATTTCTTCAAGTACGACCTTGGCGGTGCAGGCTGGAAAGCCACCTACACCCTGTTTTCCACCGTGGGCGGTGCGGCGCAGATCCTTGGCATGATGGTGCTTTACCCCTTGCTGCGCAAAAAGTTCAGCAGCACACAGGTATTCCATCTGAGTCTTGTGCTGGCGCTGTGCGGCTACGGCACGCTGCTGGTGTTCTGCCTGACCGGGCTTTCCCATAGCCTTACCCTGCTGTGCATTCCGGGCGTGGTGGTGTTTGCCTGCAACGGAATGCTGACCGTGCTGACCACCCTGTTCCTTTCCAACAGCGTAGATTACGGGCAGCTCAAGACCGGACGCCGGGAGGAGAGCGTCATCTTTTCCATGCAGACCTTTGTGGTCAAGGCAGCCTCCGGTGTGGCGGTGTTCCTCACCGGCATCGGGCTGGACCTCATCGGTCTTGTGGGCAACACGGAGGAGACCGGCCCCGTAGCGGTGCAGAGCGCCAGTACCCTGCTGGGTCTGCGCCTGATGATGACCGTACTGCCCATGCTGGTGCTGGCGGGTGTGCTGGTGCTGTTCCGGCGCAAATTTGTTCTGACCGATGCCCGCGCTGCCGAGATCAGCGCACAGCTCCACGGGGAGGAAGCGAACCATGACTGAAACACTGCACTGGTACGCGGAAACTTCCGGCGGCGTACAGACAGGCAACTGCACGGTCACGGAGAATGGCGGTGCGCTGCATCTGACGGCAGACCTGCCCGCCGGGACGCTGAAGTCGGTGCGTGCCGAGATGCCGTGGACGATGGCAGCAGACGAGCGTCTGTTCATGAACGGCTACCAGACATGGACCTACAGCCCGGAGCTGGACCGGAACGGAAAGCTGCGCGGCACCGACCATATCCCCGGCTTTCTGCGCAAGAAATACGCCTTTGACCGCTACGGCGATTATCATTTTGTACCTTACGGGCATCAAAAGGGGCAGAGCCACGGCTTTTCCTACTGCTATTTCCGCAGGGAAGCGCAGTTCCGGCTGGTGGCATCGCTGGACGAGAAGCCGGGCTACACCATCCTCCGCTACGACAGCGGCAAAGCCCTGCTGACGCTGGAGCGTGACTGCGCCGGGGTGGAGCATCCCGGCGGCAGTTTCCCACTCCTTGACCTATTTTTTGCCGTGGGCGGCGAGACTGAGGTGTTCGACGGCTGGTTTCGGGCTATGGAGCTGTATCCCCGGACGGAGAAGAAGCTGGCCGGCTATTCCAGTTGGTACAACCGCTATCAGAATATCACCGAGGATACCATCCGGGAGGACCTGACCGGATGCCGCAGCCTGCTTTGCCCGGGAGACCTGTTCCAAATCGATGATGGCTGGGAGCCCAAGGTGGGCGACTGGCTGGAAACGGATGCACAGAAGTTCCCCCACGGGCTGAAAGGCATGGTGGAGGAAATTCACGCCGCCGGATTTCAGGCTGGGCTATGGCTTGCACCCTTTGTGTGCGAAAAGGACTCTGCCCTTTTCCGGCAGCACCCGGACTGGCTGCTGAAAGTGGACGGCAAACCGTGGTGCTGCGGCAGCAACTGGAGCAGCTTCTATGCGCTGGATATCGACAACCCGGCCGTGCTGGACTATCTGCGCCGGGTGTTCGACCGGGTGCTGAACGATTGGGGTTTCGACCTTGTCAAGCTGGATTTTCTGTATGGCGCTGCCCCCTTTGGCAACGCCCACGAGAGTCGGGCAGCCCGGATGAACCGTGCCATGGAGCTGTTGCGCAGCTGGTGCGGGCAAAAGCAGATCCTTGGCTGCGGCGTACCGGTGATGCCCGCCTTCGGGCTGGCGGATTACTGCCGTGTCAGCTGTGACGTGAGCTTGGACTGGGACGATGTGTGGTATATGCGCCTGTTCCACCGGGAGCGGGTGTCCACAAAGCAGGCCATCAACAACACGGTATTCCGGCGGCAGCTCAATGGCCGTGCCTATGGCAGCGACCCGGATGTGTTCTTCCTCCGGGAGGAAAACTGCAAGCTGACGGCAGAGCAAAAACGCACCCTTGCCACGGTCAATGCCCTGCTGGGCAATGTGTTCCTTACCTCGGATATGCCGTCCCACTACACGGATGCGCAGCGGGCAGAGTACCGCCGTCTGCGCGATATATTTGAACATGCAGAACAGGTGAAGGTGAAAACGGAAGAGGGGACGGTTTGTATTCAGTATCTTCTGTACGGCAAACCGCAAAAGTTGCTTTGCAGCCCTTTTTAGAAAGCAGCCGAATATGTGCTTGTATAATCATACTTTATAAACGGAGAAAAACGGCTTATATTGGAGAAAAAACGCATTGCATCGTAAGCGAATCGGTACTATAATATAAACTGTCAAAAGTTGAATATAAGCAGACGAACAGCCGGTAGGTCGAAAGCCTATCGGCTGTTTTCGTCCTATTCCACAAGCGGCTATGTACATAAAGGGGAGGGTGAATGAATATGGATAAGGATGAGAATGTGATAATTTGTGAAAGAACGGTAAAAAGTGTCTCCTTTTTGCCCGATTTCGGTGTACATAGTGAAGGCCTTTATTTCTGAGCCAGATGAAAGGAGAAAGTGCAAGTCAGGGATTTATTGCAGTTCAGGGGGAGACTGTCGCTGATCATTTGTCATGCAGCTGCTTATTTTGCGTTGCAAAACGCTTGTTGGGGGACACCCAAACCCTTGAACTGCATCTGTTGGATGCAGGATTAGCGTCTCCAAATGAGAAAGTATATGGTTCTAACACATTGTCAGCCATTGGTAAACAACTTTTCCAGTCAAAAAAGAAAATAGCGATGATTAAAGATGAACATTGCAGAAAAATGTGATACAATAGAAAATGAAAATCCAAACAACAGGAGGAATCCCCTCGTGGCCAACAACGTGAACGTCAAAAAACTGGAAGCTGACCTGTGGGAGTCGGCAGATCTGCTGCGTGCAGGCTCTAAACTCACCTCGAACCAATACTGTATGCCGGTACTGGGACTGATTTTTCTGCGGTATGCGTACAGCCGCTTCAAACTGGTAGAGCAGGAGATCCTGAAAGACCGTCCCATGCGCGGTGGCCGGGTGCTGCCGGTGGAACAGAGCGACTTTGCCGAGAAGAGTGCACTGTTTCTGCCCAAAGAGGCGCAGTACAATTACTTGGTCAATTTGCCTGCCAACATCCCGGAGCAGGGGCTGACCGGCATCGAGGGCAACCCGCTGAACAGTCTGGGTGAAGTGGTGAACAACGCCATGGAACTGGTGGAGCAGCAGAGCGAGCAGCTGCAGGGCGTTCTGCCGAAGGACTACACCATCTTCTCGGATGAACTGCTGGGGGAACTGCTGCGCATCTTCAACAATGATGCGTTGGACGATGTGGGCGGCGATGTGATCGGCCGTATCTACGAGTATTTTTTGAATAAGTTTGCCAAGAATGTGGCACAGGATGATGGCGTGTTCTTTACGCCGAAATCGCTGGTGAAAATGATCGTCAATGTGCTGGAGCCTGCCCACGGCGTTCTGTTGGACCCGGCTTGCGGCAGCGGCGGTATGTTTGTGCAGACCGGCGACTTTGTAAACCATGCGGGCATGATCGCCAACAACACCATGACGTTTTACGGACAGGAAAAGGTGGAGTACAATGCCAAGCTCTGCCTGATGAATATGGCTGTGCATGGTCTGACCGGCGTGATCAAGTCCGGCGATGAAGCCAATACCTTCTATCACGATGCCCACAACCTGAACGGCTGCTGCGACTATGTGATGGCAAATCCGCCGTTTAACGTGGACAAGGTCAAGTCGGAGTCGGCGCAGAGTGCCGGGGCGGCTGCCCTTTGGCCTGCCCGGCGTGAACAAGGCCAAGGAAATCGGCAACGCAAATTATCTGTGGGTGTCCTATTTCTACTCCTACCTGAACGAGCATGGCCGTGCGGGTTTTGTGATGGCGTCCTCGGCTACCGACAGTCAGGGCAAAGACAAGGACATCCGTGAAAAACTCATCCAGACCGGCCATGTGGACGTGATGATGAGCGTGGGCAACAACTTCTTCTACACCAAAAGTTTGCCCTGTTCGCTGTGGTTTTTGGATAAGGGCAAGCCGGAACATCTGCTGGACACCGTATTGTTCATCGACGCCCGCAACTATTATACCGTGGTGGACCGCACTCAGAACGAGTGGAGCGACTGGCAGCTGAAGAACCTCAACGCCATTGTCTGGCTCTATCGCGGTGAAGAGGACAAGTACAAGGTGCTTCTGGCGGAGTATCACGCAGAACTGGCGGACGACCGCCCCTTTGCAGAGATTCAGGCCGCACTGGAACAAAACGTGCAGGCCAAGCGGGAAGAAGCCAAAGCCGCTGTGGAGGCAGCACCCCGCAAAGAGCGCAAGACCACGCAGGAAAAGTTCGACAAGGAACTGGAAGCCCTCAGCGAGAAGCTGACCGTTGCCAAGGAGGCCGTCTGGCTCACCGAAAAGTTTGGCGAGGGCGTTTATCAGGATATTCCCGGTCTGTGCAAGGTGGCTAGCCGCGACACCATCCTCAACGAGAAAGGCGCATCCCTGACGCCCGGTGCCTATGTGGGCGTTGCACCCGTGGAGGATGACGGCGTGGATTTTGCCCAGCGGATGAAGGAAATCCACAAGGAGCTGCTGGAATTGCAGGCAGAGTCCAACCGCCTGATGGAAACCATCTCGAAGAATCTGGAGGAGATGGGGGTATGAAGTGGGAAATTGCAAAATTAGGGAAGATTGCTATCATCAGAACGGGAAAACTGGATTCTAACGCTGCAGTTATAGGTGGAAGATATCCATTTTTTACTTGTGACCCAAATACATTATCGATTGATGTATGGGCATATGATACAGAAGCCGTTTTGCTTGCAGGGAATAATGCAAGTGGAAATTATACGGCGAAGTACTATAAAGGCAAGTTTAATGCTTATCAAAGAACATACATAATTGAGAGTGCTAATGAAGAAGAGCTAAATATAAGGTATCTTTGTTATGCACTAAATCAGCAATTACGATTACTAAAAATGATGTCAAGCGGTTCGACAACGAAGTTTTTAACTGTTAGAATGTTGGATAACCTAGATATCCCTTTGTTCGGTATAAACATACAAACTCAAATAGTAAATATTCTCTCCGCTTATGATGACCTAATTGAAAACAACCAGAAACAAATCAAGTTGCTGGAAGAAGCAGCCCAGCGGATTTATAAAGAGTGGTTTGTGGATTTGCGCTTTCCGGGGCATGAAAACACGAAAATTGTGGACGGTGTGCCGGAGGGGTGGAGCAGAGGACTGTTAAAGGAACTCATTAGTGTTAATTATGGAAAAGACCATAAAAAAGCTCCTGATGATGGAAATATCCCTGTTTATGGCTCTGGCGGTTTAATGCGAAAATGTAATAAATCGCTGTTTTCTGGTGAGGCAGTCCTGATTCCTCGAAAAGGCTCTTTGAATAATATCATGTATGTGGATGAAACATTTTGGACAGTGGACACAATGTTCTATGCTACGATGAAACAACCACATACAGCCGTTTTTGTATATTTCTTTGTCAAAGCATTTGATATGTACTCCATGAATATTGGTGCGGCAGTACCCAGCATGACGACAAAGATTCTGGACGCGATGGATGTGGTAATTCCCGATAAAGAAACTCTGGAAAAGTTTGACAAACTCACAAAAACGTATTTTAATAAGATAAAGACGCTGCAAGGACAAAATGAGCGGTTAAAGACAGCGAGAGATTTACTGTTGCCAAAGTTGATGTATGAAACGCAGAAAGGAGATTTTTAATGGAGTCGATAGCAATGTTTAATAATAAGGGTGGAGTTGGAAAAACGACACTGTTGTGCAACCTTGCTGCCTATTTATGCAAAGCAAGACAAAAAAAGGTGCTTGTTATTGATGCTGATCCACAATGTAACAGTACGACATATGCACTTGATGAAGACGAATTTTATGATGTGTACTATGAACCAAAAAGATTTACGATTGCGGATATTGTGCCATCGATTGAGGACGGCGCAGGGTATATAAGAAAATATGAGATAACAAAATCTAGATATTTTGGGTTTGATATGATACCCGGGAATCCAAAATTTGCAACTTCTGAAGATTTCTTAGCGAGCGAATGGAAAGATGTTAAGTCATCAGATTTGCGTGGAATAAAATCGACAATGCTATTTATACATTTCCTGACGTTATGTCATGGCTATGATTATGTGTTCTTTGACATGGGACCATCTTTAGGTGCAATCAATCGTTCAATCCTATTGGCATGTGATTATTTTATTACGCCGATGTCATCTGATGTGTTTAGTTTGCTCGCGTTAGGTAATATAGGAAGTTCGATTTCTTCGTGGAGTAAACTATTTAATAAAGGAATATTGGAATTGGATGAAGATAAAAAGCGCAGTTTAGATGGTATGCGGCAGAGGTGTGAGATTGAATTCTTGGGATATGTGGAACAGCAGTATATTATGAAATATACAGGGGGGACAGCACGCGCAGTACGCGCATACGATGAAATTTTAAAACAAATACCAGAAGCTATTCAAAAAGATGTTGTAAATCAAATAAATATTGGAAAAGACAATGAAATTAACTATAAAATTGGATCAATCCCTAATTTTTATAGTTTGGTTCCAATGTCTCAAACAGCGCATAAACCGATTTTCGAACTTTCGGCTTGTGATGGAGTGGTCGGCGCACATTACCAAAAAGTTAAAGCATTTGAGAGTTTGATGAATGCGATTGTAGACAGGATGTTAAATAATATGGAGGCGCTTAAATGATAAACTGGCCAGAAGCATTGGTAGAAGCAATTGCAAGAAGACGATGTGTGCTTTTTTTAGGTTCAGGAATATCAGCTAACTCCAAAAATAGCAGTGGAAAACGGCCAGCAACATGGGAAAAATTTTTAAGAGATATTCTCGCTAAACGAGAAACAAAACTTCGTGACCATAAAGACACAATTGAAAGGTTGCTAGAGGAAAAAGATTATTTAATGGCTTGCGAAGTGATTGTTGATGATATTGGAGAAAATGATTTTGGTGATTTGGTATCTGACGAGTTCAAAAGACCACGGTATGAACCGTGTGAGTTACACGAGGAGATTTATAAACTGGATTCCAGAATTGTTATAACACCTAATATTGACAAGATATATGAACAATATGCGATGACTGAATCGCATTCTTCTGTGGTTGCAAAATCCTATTATGAGGATGATATCGCAAAATATCTTAGAACATCAGATTATTTGATTATTCGAGCACATGGGCATACGGACGAAACAGCTAAATTGGTTTTTACTCAAAAACAATATAATCAAGCAAGGTGCAATTATTCATCTTTTTATAAGTTGTTAGATGCTTTAATACTTACGCATACGTTTATTTTTCTTGGCTGTGGAATAAATGATCCAGACATAAAGATTACGCTGGAGAATTCCAATTTTTTATATCCGGGTGCAAGACCACATTATTTTGTGACGGCTGAGGGCGCATACGAGCCGGCAGTATCAAAAGTTTTGTTTAATAATCGAAATTTGGAACTTCTAACATATGAAAATCCGGATGGTACGCATACAAAATTATTGGAATCATTGAAAGACTTAAACCAACTGGTAGAAGAAGCAAGAGTAACAATAAGAAACAATCAAACGTGGTAAGAATGAGGTGATCCTATGAGCCGCGAATACTCCGAAAATGTCCTTGTCCAGAACAGCGCAGGCAATCTGCTGCAAAATGTTCTGGGCTGGGAGGTCGTGCTGGCTTACAACTCCGAAAAGCTGGGGCCGGACGGGATGTTGGGCCGCACCAGCTATGGGGAAGTGCTGCTGATCCGGTATTTTCGGCAGGCGATTTTGCGGCTGAACCCATGGCTCACCCCGAACCAGCTGGACGAGGTGCAGAAGAAATTCACGGCACACGTTTCCACCGCATCCCTGATGCAGATCAATGAGGAAAAGTATTTTCTGCTGCGGGATGGCATCCCGGTGACGGTCAAGCGGCCGGATGGCCGCACCGAAATCCGAAGCGCGGCGGTGATCGACTTCAAAAACCCGGAAAACAATCATTTCCTCGCCGTAAAAGAGATGAAGATCCACTCGCAGCTGTACCGCTGCAGAACGGACATTGTGGGCTTTGTCAATGGCATTCCGTTGCTGTTCATCGAGCTGAAAAAGCCTACCGTGGATGTGCAGAACGCCTACATAGACAATTACCGAAATTATCTCGATACCATTCCGCAGCTGTTCTATTACAATGCCTTCCTTATGCTGTCCAATGGATTGGAAGCCAAGGTGGGCACGCTTGGCAGCAAGTACGAGTTCTTCCACGAGTGGAAGCGTCTGAAGGAAAGCGATGCAGGCAGCGTGGAACTGGAAACCATGCTGCGGGGCATCTGCGAGAAAAAGACCTTCCTCGATCTGCTGGAAAACTTCATCCTTTACGACCATTCCGGTGGGCGCACCACCAAGATTCTGGCCCGCAACCACCAGTATCTCGGCGTCAACGAGGCCGTCAGTGCTTACGAGAACCGCAAGCTGAAAGACGGCAGGCTGGGTGTGTTCTGGCACACGCAGGGGTCAGGCAAAAGCTACTCCATGGTCTTTCTGGCGCAGAAGATCCGGCGCAAGTTTGCAGGCTCGCCCACCATTGTGGTGCTGACCGACCGTGACGAGCTGAACCGGCAGATCAGCGATACCTTTGAAAACTGCGGTCTGCTGGGCAAGACAAAGGCTTCGCAGTTCATTGCATCCAGCGGTACAGACCTTGTAAAAAAGCTGCAGGGCAACCCCAGCTTTGTGTTTACCCTGATCCAGAAGTTCAATCTGCCCAAGGAGCCGCCCATCTACCCGGATCACGACATTCTGATTTTGTCGGATGAAGCCCACCGCAGCCAGTACGGCATTTTTGCAGACAACATGATGCACCTGCTGCCCACGGCGTCCCGCATCGGCTTTACCGGTACGCCGCTTCTGGCAGATGACCATATCACCGAGCGCACCTTTGGCGGGTATCTGTCGGTGTATGATTTCAAGCGGGCAGTGGAGGACGGCGCAACGGTACCGCTGTACTATGAGAACCGCGCGGATAAGATCGCCCAGTTGGACAAGCCGGAGATCACCGGGCGGATTTTGGATGCCATTGAAGCTGCCGACCTTGATCCTTCGCAGGAGGAAAAGCTGGAACGCGAGTTTGCAAAGGAGATCCATATTCTCACCGCAGATGAACGGCTGCGTTCCATTGCAAAGGACTTTGTGGAGCATTACTCTGACCTTTGGACCAGCGGCAAGGCGATGGTTGTCTGCCTAAATAAGGTCACCTGTGTGCGGATGTACAACTATGTGCAGGAATGCTGGCAGGCAAAGATCAGGGAACTGGAAGCCCGGCAGGGCACAGTGACCCAGCAGGAAGCACAAGAACTTGCCCGCAAACTGGCATGGATGAAAGAAACCGAAATGGCAGTGGTGATCAGTCAGGAGCAGAACGAGGTGCAGACCTTCAAAAAGTGGGGGCTGGATATTCTGCCGCACCGTGCCAAAATGGAAAAGCGGGAGCTGGATAAAGAATTCAAGGACAGCAAGAATCCGTTCCGGGTGGTGTTCGTCTGTGCCATGTGGCTGACGGGCTTTGATGTAAAGTGTCTGTCCTGTCTGTATCTGGACAAGCCGTTGAAAGCCCATACCCTGATGCAGACTATTGCTCGTGCAAACCGTGTTTCGGAGGGCAAGAGCAACGGCCTGATCGTGGACTATATTGGTATCGTAAAGGCGCTGCGCAAGGCTCTGGCAGATTATACGGTCAGCAAGAACAGCCCGGCGGGCATTGACCCAACGGTGGACAAAACGGAGCTGATTCAGCGCATCCGCACGATCATCGGAAAAACGGACGGCTTTCTGGCAGAACACGGGTTCCGGCTACAGGAACTGGTGGATGCACAGGACTTTGAAAAGATGAGCCTTGTACAGGATGCAGTCAACGCGATGTGCGAGACGTTGGAAACCAAGAAAACCTTCCAGACCTATGCGTCTGAACTGGCGCGGCTGTTCCGCTACGCAGACCGTGACGATGTGGACGATGCCGTGCGCGCCCGGAAAAACGCAATTCTCGCCATCTACGAGGGCTTGCAGCAGAAGCGGAAACACGCGGACAATACCGACCTGATGGTGCAGATCAACGGCATCGTCAACGAGTACATCCATGTGGAAAAGCCGGATCAGGAGGCTGTACCTTCCCGGCAGTTTGACATCAGCAAAATTGATTTTGACCTGCTGAGCCGGGAGTTTGCCCGCACCCGGCGGAAGAATCTCTTGCTGCGCGATCTGGATGAACTGGTGAATCAGCAATTGGCGAAAATGCTGTTTGCAAACCCGCAGCGCATTGATTATTATGACCGCTATCAGGAGATTATCGATGCCTACAATGCGGAGCAGAACCGTGCGACCATCGAGAAAACCTTCATGGATCTGATGGAACTGGCCAGTTCGCTGGATATGGAACAGCAGCGCTATGTGCGTGAGGGCTTTTCCAGTGACGAGGAGCTTTCGGTGTACGATTTGCTGTTTTCGGAGAACCTCACAAAGCAGGAAATTGAAACGATCAAAAAGGTGTCTGTGGACTTGTTGACAAAAATCAAACAGCAGATTGCCAAACTCGACCATTGGACGGACAAGCAGGAAACTAAGGCGATTGTGGATAACCTGATTCGCAATACCCTTTGGCAAGAACTTCCCAATAGCTATGATGTAAGCGATATCCAGACCTACCAGAAGAAAATCTACGAGTATGTATATATGCGCTACCCGGAAGTAGCATAACGCAAAAATCACCCCAGAGAGAACGCACAAGAGGCTATTCTCTCTGGGGTGATTGCGTATCAAATCATCTGAAAATGCTTCAATGCTTCCACAATCGCATCCTCTTTTTCCTTCGGGCACTTGGGCTGCTTCGCATTTTCATTTTTCGCTTTATGGTAATTCTCTCGCTCGATGATGCCGTACTTCTGCTTCACCTGTGCGATATAAAGATTGGACACCTTGAGCTGATGATGCTCCAACACATGCTCCCGAATCTCGTTGTAAGTCGCCTTGCTTTCTGCAGCGGTCACATCCAACTCGTCCATGCTGACGTCCACTTCGATATGCTGCTCGACATGGAGTTTGGTCAAAAGGAGAACCGCTTCGACAGTTGTTTCAGTTTCCAAGGGAAGTTCTTTCACTTCCTCACCATCAACA
>ERZ780226.2141-NODE-2141-length-14087-cov-2.833025_pt1 | contig 14087 bp, 16 predicted proteins | sample MGYA00511165_ERZ780226 | MGnify/ENA primary metagenome ERZ780226 (study PRJEB29588, sample SAMEA2152373) | human gut metagenome | biome: human gut; feature: human-associated habitat; material: faeces | place: Denmark | collected 2008/2010 ...
GGTCAGCCAGTGGCTGTCCCAGATGGAGCGGATCTCTTCAATGTATTCTTCCATGCTGGGCATGGAAGAACGGGTAACAAGGATTTTGCTATCTGTCATACAATTTCCTCTGCATCATCTGCACTCAACGTTTTATGCATTCCACCATGTCAGAATCTCTTCCGGATCCATCCGGTCATAGATCATATCCTTTCCGTGCTCATCCGTGATTTTCAGCTTCGCATAGGCTTTTTCAACATCTAGCTTCAGCTCTTCCACCGATTCGCTGCTGAATGCAAACACATAGATTTTGCTGAGGATCGCGCTGTCATCTGTACATTTTTGACCAATACGCCCATGCAGCAATGACAACGTGCAGTCTTGCATCTGCGCGATCTCACTCGGTCCTTCTATTTTTGCAATCGTTCCGGTCTTTGCAAAAACATTAACTGTCACACATTTCATCTTTTCGTTGACCGGAGTTCGCTCCACGCCATCCGTACTGCCATATAGCGCGTGCTGAATAAAGGTATCCAAAAAGTTTACCGGTCCTTTTTTCTGCACATAGTAGGCCTGATGTGCACCTTCCAGCCGGAAACCGCACTCAAAAAAGACGAACTCCTGATTCTTATCAATAAATCCCGAGAAAAAGATACATCCATACTGGATGCCCATTCCCTGGATCATTGCTTCGATCCTGCTGCGAACCTTTCGATTATATGCTTCTATGTGTCGTTCCGGATATAGCCATGCGCTCTGGACAACTTTTGACATTCCGTTATTCTTGGCATTGATCGTATCACACGAGGAAAGCAAGGTCAATTTTCCTGCTTCTGCCAGATAGTAGAAGTCCACCTTATCGGCGTCCGTGTCTGAAATATACTTTTCAATAATCACATGCTTTCCAACCGAAAGGTCGTACGCATACTGGTAGGCTTTTAGCAGTTCCTCTTTGTTCTTTGCAATACTGATTCCGATCGAACCAGCCCGATCCGTTGGCTTGACGATGACAGGATATTCATCCACATCGCCCACAGACTCATATTCTTTTACGACAGGCACGCCATATTTGCGGCAGCACTCCTTAAATTTGATCTTATCTCTTGTGATATCAAGCTGTTCCTGATTGATATAGCAGGGCAATCCGAGCCGTTTGCACAGCTGCATCATGTTGTCCACTCTGAATTCGCTGTAGCCCGCAAGGACGCCATTGATCCTCTCTGCGCGGCAGCGTTTTTCCAGTTCATCCAAATCGGACCAGCTGATATCCCACGCTTCGTTTGCAATCCGTTTTGCCGGAGCCAAACTATAATCCATGTGGTTATCTGTTGCTATGACATAGATTCCCTGCGCTTGTGCACGCTTTATCAAAGCAATTTCCCCTGCCGTAGCGCCGAGTATCAACAACTTTTTACATTTCATTTTTTATTTTCTCCACAATATACTGCATTGTTTTGACACCGTACCGTTGATCTATGGGCAGCGGCAAAATATTTGCTGCAAGCTGATATTCAATTGCATTTTCCGGCAGTTGCTGCAAAACATTGGGCCAGAGCGTCGGGATATAAATTTTTTCTGCCTGCAGCTTTTTGCGCACCGCGGCACCATTTTTGATCCAGAGTGGATACATGAAAGCGCCCTCTGGAATAGCCAGAGTCAGCTGGTTGGCGCTTCCAAACTGCTCATGCAGAACGGCAAAATTCTGACTCCTTCGTGCGCGGACAAACTCATAATCCACACCATGCAGCAGATTTTGGGTCAGCTTCGACATCATTTTGACCGGTTCTCCGGCAAACAATTTGTTGTTTGCTGCATACTCGGCGTAGAACTCGTTCGCACTGCGTTCATAGCGTCCCAGCAGAAAGTGCATCCGTTCAAAAGATTCATCCTGCTGCAGTTCCCGTTCCAGTCGGACGTCTGTATAAAGGAATGCACCATCTGCCACGCCAAAAAACTTGCGGCAGGTATAAAGCGTATCCACACCTTCCACGGGAAGCTGGAAATAGCTCTGCGCGTTGTCTACGATGATGCGGCCATACTGGTCTTTCCAGCGCTTCAACGTTTCGTTGCTCAACTGCCCGTAATAATTGACGATGTACAGCCACTCGTTCTCGCCGAGCTTTTGCGGGAACTGCGGCATAAACGTTTCGTCTACATGATAAAACTCGAACGGAACACCGAGCTTTTCGCACACATCCGGAACTGAAGAGCAGAGAAAATACGGCAGATAAAGTTTTTCGATTTTCTTTGCTTCACACAGATATGCCAGTGCATTTCTGCCGCAATTCAGCTTAGTTGCTTCTTCATGAAGCATCCTGCCGCGAAAAGTTTCCAGTTCAATATATCCACCGATTTCTCTCATTGGTTTTTCCTTTCGTGGAGTCGTTTCTGCAGAGTTCAATCTTTTTCCAAGAGATCGATATAAACCAGTTCATCCATCCTGTTCATCATATCAAACATCTGCTTTTCATCCGGGAACTTCATAAAGATGATCCCCAGACATTTGGCTGCGTTGTCAAAAAACTCTATCTTGTCGCCTTCTTTTTTATAAATACACTTCCGGTAAATATACTGTTCCAGTTCCGGCGCAAACGAGATACCTTTATAAATTCCATTCTTTGCACTATGGAGATTGCAGGTAGCATAGCAGCCCTTTGGCTCATGGGGGCATTCACGAACTTCTCTGCCCATCGCCGCTTCCACCGACATCTGTGCAACATCCACACCAAAGATATCCCCCAGAAGGTCCGGTATCATATTGCCGCCTGCCCGTGGGCCGATGTCAATGGGCCACACCCGGCCGCTTTTATCTACGACCAGTTCCACATTCATAGAACCATTTGCGATTTTCAGCAAATTGACCAGTCTCTCGACGGTTGCTTTTACATTCGCCGTATCCGACGCTTCCAATTGAAGCGGATAGCTCTTGCCTACCGGAACCAGCGGATTCACTCTGCTGTCACGGTGACAGTTCATCAATCCCCAAAGAACCACTTTTCCGTTTGAAATGAACACATCCCCTCCAATCAGATAAGGGTGCTTCTTTTCAATAAAATCTTCTATCACGATCCTGTGGCACCGGGAAAAAGAAAATGCAAATTCGATTGCTTCTGCAAGTCCTTCCTCTGTTCTCAGTACAGTTGCGCCCTTGCTTCCGGACGAATCTACAGGCTTAATAATAAGCGGATAATTCAGCCTTGCCCTGTCTGTCAATGCTTCTTCTCTGGTCACATAACTATGTGCTGTGGGCGCAGCAAAGTCGTTTTGAGCAAGGAATCTGCGGAACTTGTCTTTATTGCAAAGTATCTCCACCGACTTATACGGGTTACCCGGCAAACCAAGCTTTTCTGCCACGTAGGCTGCCGTGGGGGCCGCCGGGTCAGATGCGTATGCCAGAACACCGTCCACCTGTTCCTTTCTGGCCACATCCAGAACAGCTTCCTTATCTGTGGTGCTGACAAGATAAAACTTATCTGCAGCATATTGACCCGGATTATCCGGCAAAAAATCGCACAGTATCGTTTCACAGCCCAGCCGTTTTGCTGTTTTGATCGCGACAACCTGCTGTGCCGAACCACCCAGAAGAAGAAGTTTTTTCGTCATGACTTCTGTTTTCCTTTCCGTCATTTTCCGCTCGTTCACTCTTCATTATCAGCCCACGGTTTTCTCTGAATTTTGGGCTTCACCACATTCCAGAGATACTCAAATGTGTCAAGCTTCAGCAGTGCAGAACCGCCCAGATACACCGATGCACCGATCAGGATCTGAATGACCAGCGTTACGATGTCCGGCAGATGTGCAAGATTGACCAGCCACATGCAGCAGCCCATGAAAACAGCCAGTAGAATGCTGGGCAGGATGTCTTTCAGCTGTTCCAGATAACGGTAATCCAGCAGTTTTCTGTTCGGCCATGTATTGATGAGCTGGCTCAGCAGGCTGCTCAGGATCAGGCTGTAGGCCATTGCCATCACGCTGATGTGGTAGGTCAGCAGGAGCAGGGTCAGGCCCATGATCTTCTTGATGATCTCCAACTTCAGATACACTCCGCTGCGGCCCATTGCCTTGATCGCATTCAGGTTTGCCGTGTGGATCGGATAGAACATGTAGGTGATGCAGAAAATCCGCAGATACGGTACACAGGGCAGCCACTTCTCAGTCAGCACCAGCCGGACGAGCGGCTTTGCGCAGAAGAACATCGCCATCATCAGCGGCGCGATCACATAAACGCAGGTCTTGATGGCACGGCGGGTCATGTTTTTCACCCGCGCAGGCTCGTCCTGCACGGCAGACATTGCCGGGAGCAGAACGCTGTCAATGGAAGAATCCACGTTGACCGCGATCGTATCCGGTGCAAGCATACCCTCATTATAAAAGGCAAGATCAGCCGATGTGTAAACGCGGCCGATCACAAGGCTGCGCAGATTATTGTATACGGTATCCAACAGGGAGGAAGCCAGCAGTCTCCAGCCATAGGATAGCAGCCCTTTCAGCCGCTGCCATGAAAAGACCGCTTTCGGTCTCCAATGCACCGTGAGCCAAAGGATCAGCGTATCAATGGCCGTGTTGGAAAGCTGCTGTGCCACCAGCGCCCAGACGCCAAACCCGGCATAAGCCATGCCAAGCCCCAGAAATGCGGAGAACAGCGTACCGCCCAGCGTTGCAAAGAAAAAGCGTTTAAACAGCATATTGCGGGACACATAGGCCTGCTGGATGCCTTTGACACCGGAAAACACCAGCGTCAGGCTGGCAACGCGAACCACGGGCGTCAGCGTAAGGTCTTTATAGAATGCCGCAATATAAGGTGCCGCAATGAACATTCCGGCATACAGCACCAGACACACCGCAAAATTGAAATAGAATACCGATGAAAAGTCCAGATCGTCTGCATCTTTTTTCTGGATCAGTGCTGTACCAAGACCGCTGTCGATGAACACCTGCAAAATGTTGATGAACACCGCCACCAGCGCCGTCCTGCCGTAATCTTCCGGCATCAGAATACGGGCCAGCAGCAGCGTTACAACGGCTGTCACAAGCTGGGCACCGCAGCGCTCTGCAAAGCGCCAGATAAAGTTGTCAAGAATAATGTTCTTATCTTTTTTCATTTCGTTCTGTCTTAAACTCCGTCCGTACCGTATCCAGCACATGTATTTTCTTTTCCAGCGACAGTCCCATAAAAATGCCCAGCTGCGGACCATGCAAAAGGCATCTGCCGCCTTTCTGGAGAACTGCCAGCTGCAGCTGGTCACGGTTCGCCACATCATTTACCGCCTTCTGGTATTCGGGCGTAACCCCCTGTTCGCGGCAGTAACGACGGAGTTTTTCTGTAAAGTCTGTTCTCGCTTTCTGACTGCAAATGCGCTGTTGATTAGATGCGTTGTTCTGGTTCCGGGCAGTCCACGAACCGGCGGTAAACATCCGGTAGACAGACATGATATCCTTTAAATAGCGGATCTTCCCGTTCAGCCGCATATAAACTGCACGCGGATAATCACCGAATCCATTTGCTCTGAGTTCATCCGGTATGCAGAACCACTCTCTCCTGCATAAAATCGAGGACGTATGGAAACAGGCTGCACTGTAATTGATGACCTCCTTGAATGTAAGGTCACGATCCTGATCTCCTTTATACATCGGCCACGAACCGCCTGTGCGGCAATCCATCAGCCGGGTATTGTGCACACAGGCCGCATACCCCTCATGCGATTCCAGAAAATCCACCTGCTTTTGCAGTTTGTTTTCATCACACCAATAGTCATCGCCTTCACAGATCGCCGTATACTTTCCCTTCGACTGAGGAAAAAGAATGCTTTTCGTGATGGATACTCCCTTAGAATACTGATTTTCAGTCTGGTATACCGGTTTAATGATGTCCGGATACTTTGCCTCATATTCTGCGATGATCGCAGCCGTGTGATCTGTGGACGCATCGTCATTTATAAGAACTTCGTACCGGAAGTTCGTCTTTTGATTCACGAATCCATCCAGCGCACTGCGGATGTATTTTTCATGGTTATATGCGGTACAAAGAACGGACACCACTACATCATCGTTCATTTTTATCTCCCCCGATGCTTCAACCGCACCGTTGCTTTTCCATAGTTGTACTTATAATATCACATGTCCCGATGCATTTCAACTTGTGCGTTTTTTCTGGGCATGAGTTTTCCGGCGATCTCCCCCTCATACAACCGCTGTATCTATGCTTACGCCGGATTTTTTTCAAAAAGGGAAAAAAGAGCTTGACTATCCGACAGGAACGTGGTAATATATTCAAGCAGTCCGCAAGCACAGCTTCAAACCTCAGGAGTTGGATGGACGGCACGAACAGAATATGCGAGGGTGGCGGAACTGGCAGACGCGCACGTTTGAGGTGCGTGTGGTTTATCCTTGGGGGTTCGAGTCCCCTCCCTCGCACCATAGAAAACCCGCAAAGTTACGTTGAAAATTCGTAGCTTCGCGGGTTTTTCGTTTTTGGCAGTGGTCAAATACTGCCAGATACTACCCAATACTGCCTGATTTTGCGGGGGCATTGTAGTGAGATTGTAGTGTAAAAAGTTGCCCCGGGAGGCCAGCTTTCACTGTGCTCCCCGGGACAATTTGTAGGGAAATTAAAGATGTTTGCTCACATAGGCGTCCAGCTGAGCCGTGTACCGGGCGTTTTCCTTCTCCCGCAGATGCTGGTAGATGCGCCGGGTGGTCATGATATCCGAGTGGCCCAGGAGCTGCTGCGCCACCATATCCGGAACGCCCGCGTAGAAAAGATTCGTGGCGAACAGGTGCCGAAACTGGTGCGCCGTGACCAACGGTTTATACACGACCCTCTCCACGATCCGCTCCGGGCGGTTTTGATATGCGGGAAACTTCGTCGTGCGGGTGTAGCTCTCACACAACCCCAACTCTCGGCAGTACAACATCCATTGATGGCTATACTGACACTGAGTGAGCGGCTTGCTTGTACCGGACAGAACATAGTCCTCCGGCTGGTGCGCAGCCTTCCCCGCTTCCAGCAAGGGCCTCAGCGGTGTCAGGATGGGGATGCTACGGTAGGCTTTCTCCGTTTTCAGCAGTTCCCGGTAGGGCTGATTATGGTCCCACGGCATGGCCTGTACCGGCGTGATCTTGCCCGCGTCCAGATCCACGTCCTTCCATTGCAAGCCGTTTGCCTCGCCCATACGCAGCCCGGTGTACTCAAACAGCCACGCCCAGAAGCCGCAGCCCTCTGGGTGGGCGTTGATCAGATCGCGCTGTTCCTCGGTGGGCTCCACCCTGCGGCCGTCCTTCAACCCGGCGGGCAGCTTCGCCAGCAGCACAGGATTACCGGTGCCGTGGAAGTTCGCACACCAATAGGTGAAGATGCAGGACAACACGCTCTTTGCGTTTTTGATGGTGTGCTTGCTCTTGCCCTCCATCTTCAGGTGGGCCAGATACCCGCCCACCGCCTGGGCGTCGATGTCGTTCATCACGGTATCACCAAAATAGGCTCTGGCAGGAGCAAAGTGCTTCTTGTAGGCGTTCACCGTGCCCCGCCGCACCGGCTTTTCCGGGCCCCGGATATACTCTTCATACGCCACCGACACCGCCCGGAACGTGTAGCGCTTTTCCTTCGGGTCCATGCATTCCAGTTTATACGCCAGCACCGCGTCCTGATATTTGCGCTCCGCTTCGGCCTTGGTCTTGCCGTAAAACACCCGGGACTTCGGCAGGCCCACTGACCGGTGGATACAGACGCCACCGTCCGGACGCTTTGCGGGCTGCTTCTTTGATTCAGCCATAAAATAACACCTCCATAAGGGCACACTTTGACAAGCCTGCCCAGAGGTGCTACAATACAGATGTCTGGTCTGTGCTTCCCACCTCTGGGTAAGCCGATCTATTCCAAACGCTCTCGGTGTTGGTAGCACCGGGGGCGTTTTTGCATTTTCAGGTTCACCCACCACATACAAACCTGCGCAACGCTCGCATATGGCGGCAACAAAAATCTAGTTGATTGCAACAAAAAGGGACATACAAACTTTGTAGACACGAAAAAGTGAGTGTTCATGCGGGCTTTTGGGCAAAACATACAGAGACATACTCAAGCTCTTATCCTGACTCTGAACAGAAGAAAAGAAGAATATACGCACGCGAGAACGCGCTTGATGCCCGCACGCGTAGGGCTTATAGGGATTTCTGTAGTCAAAGTTACACGTATGCAGAGGGCGGTCAATACACCTTTCGGCACTCGACCACTCGGCCCAGCACCTGCACCGGCATCTTTTTCAAATCATACACCTGCGGCTGGTGGGCGGGGTTGGAGCTTCGGGGCGTCAGGATCACCAGATCACCCTCCCGCCGGAAGCACTTCACCGTGGCTTCATCACCGTTTACCAGAACCACTGCGATCTCGCCGTTCTCCACTTCGGGCTGTTCCCGCACAAGGATTTGATCGCCCTCGTTCATCCCGGCGGCATTCATGCTATCGCCCCGGATATTTAGCCAGAAATACTTAGCCCCGTCCGTCTGCCGGATCGGAATATAACCCTCGATATTTTCCACGGCGTACATCGGCAAGCCTGCACGAACGGTGCCCAGCAACGGCGCCACCTGTGCAGGATTGCACGGTGTAGCTCCCGCCTGCTGCTTCCAATCAATGCTCTCGTGGTTTTCCGCCACGGGGGCGTTTTTATTTTTCAGCGCCGCCTCCTGATCGGCACGCCACATCTTCCGGGCTTTCTCGGCCTGCTCCCGGCCGATATCTTTCCATGCCAGCCACGCCTTAGAGTAATCCCCGCCGCAGCTCTTCAGCACAGCCTCCCAGCGAGGGCCGTAGACGCTGTCCAAGCGATGATCCAAATCTCGCTCCCAGTCATAGGCATCTGGAGTCCAGCCCATCAGATACGCCGGGGTGGTTTGCAATACTTCTGCCAAGGGCTCCAGCACGTTCACCGGCATGTTTTCGATATCACCTTTCTCGTAGCGATACACAGTGGCACGATTTTTTCCCAGCCGCGCGGCTAACTCGTCTACGGACATTCCCATATCTTGTCTTTTTGCACGGATGCGGTCTCCAACTTTCATAGCCGTATCCTCCTTTACAGGTTCTATTATACATAGAATTCGCAAATTTGCAACAGTCATTTGTCAGTTTTGAAAATTTGTCGCTTAAAGTGCGATTTTTGTCTTGACTTTGCCTGAGAGGGCTGGTACAATGCAGTTGTCGCACAGAATGCGACAGAGAGAAGGTGAACGCAGATGAACGTTTTGAAGCTCAAAGCTGCCATGGTTGAGCGGGAGGTTTCAACTGAAGCGCTGGCCGATAATATCGGCATCAACAGGGCCACTCTTTACCGAAAAATTGCAGCTGGTGGCGCAGGCTTTACCATCGGCGAAGCCGATGCCATCGCTAAGGTGCTGCATTTATCGGCGGACGAGCGCACCCAGATTTTCTTCGCCTAAAATGTCGCACTACACGCGACTATTAAAGGAGTAACCACACATGAAACGCCCAGACGCTTGGCATGACGCATACCGCGCCATCTACTCCACCACCGGATGCATCCGGCTGACCGTCGCGCAGGCCGCTGCCCAGATGGGCACCAGCCCCAAGCGGGTCACACGACAGTATCCGTACGGTTGGAGCGGCCAGGGCCGGGGCAAGACCATCCGGCTGGACACCCTGCTGGATCAGGAATTCAAACTTTACTGAGGAGGAATCACAAATGAGACTGAAACCCGGGGTTTTGCAGTGGGCAGCGGTCGCCTGCTTCTGCGTCGGCCTGCTCTACGCCCTCGGCCTTGAGGGCGGTGCACAGATCGGCCAGCCCATCACAGACGGCGAGTTCATCACCGCGATGGTGCTGATCCTGACTTCCATCGCGCTGGGCCGTCTGAGCTTTGCGCTTGAGGACGCCCAGAACCGCCGTCAGAGCCGCTACGGCAAGATCAACCGCACACACGCCCGCAACACCGAATACCCTGCCCTGCCGGAGCACAGCAGCCGCAGGGATGCATGAGAGGAGGACACACGATGTTTAACGACAAACGCAGGGGCGACATTTGGCAGATGCAGGACTCCACCCACAAGCGCGAGGACACCTGCCTGATCCGGGGTGACCGACCGGTGGTGATCGTCAGCAGCGACGAAGTCAACCGCAACACGCGCATCATTACGGTGGTTCCCCTGACCTCCAGCCCGGCGCAGCTGGCCCGCGGCGACGGCACCTACGATCAGGTTCTTCTGACCGGCTACGGTGCGCCGAGCATGGCCATGACCCGGCAGATGCACGCAGTGGACACTGACGATCTGACCGAGTACCGGGGCCATTTGACGGATGCCGATATGCTCCGGCTGGACACGGCCCTCCGCCGCGCACTGGGGATATGAAATGGTACACGGCCTACCTCCACCGAACAGAGGAGATTCTCGCCTGCGGCACCGCGCAGCAGGTGGCCGAGGCTTTAGGGATGAAGATGGGCAGCTTTTACACTGCCGTCTCCCGGAGCCGGACATGGAAAAACCGCAGATATGACTTCGTGATCGAAGAGATCGACGAGGACAAATTTAAAAAGGAGTATGCCTCATGAAAACGCTTAAAGTCAGATTGATCTTCACCGAGCCGCTGCTCGGCACCTGGCCTGCCAACCAGAACGTGGCCCGTGAGTACATCGCATCCAAGGGCCCTGACGCTTCCACCATCGAAGATGAGGTGGCAGCCTTGGGCGCGGATGCCGCAGCCGACAAGGCAATGACGGTGTTCCCCCGCAACGAGGCCGGGCAGCCGATCCTCTACGACTATCAAGTCAAGGGCTTCTTTAAGGACGCCTGCGGTATGCTGGGCCGCATCGGTGGCAAGGACGAGAAGGGCAAGAAGCGGGCTGTGAACGAATCCGGCAAGCTGACCGCCTACAAGAAGATCATCGACGGCCTGATTTTTGTCGGGCCTCGCCAGATTCCCCTGATCCTCAACGGAGAAATGACCGAGTGCCAGCGCCCCCTGCGGGCCCAGACAGCCCAAGGCGAGCGCGTGAGCCTTGCCAACTCCGAGCAGATTCCCGCAGGCAGCACCTGCGAGTTCGAGATCACCTGCATGGACGACGCCCACGAAAAAGCGGTGATGGAGTGGCTGGATTACGGCAAGCTCCGGGGCCTGGGCCAGTGGCGCAACAGCGGCAAGGGCCGCTTCACCTACGAGCTTCTCGGCTGATCGCAAAGGCATTGGGCTGCCGTGCGACGCAACGGCAAAGGATGGCATTGCTATGATGGGCAACGGCAAAGCACTGCTGTGGAAGCATAGCAAAGGCACTGAGTTGCTAAGACAGGCAAAGGCATAGCATCGTGAGGTATGGCGAGGCAACGGCATAGCATCGTGACGCGAAGATTGGCTTAGCAAAGGCATAGCATCGTGACGAGGGGCGAGGCGCAGCAAAGGCAAAGACAGCTCCGAACTGCAAAGCGTAGATTCGACAGAATCTTTTTTATAAAAGGAGCGTAACACTATGAATTTTGACCTTCACCTTTACGGCGAAACACCGGAAGAACTGCTGAACGTACTGGCTCACCTGGGCCACATGGACAGCAACTACCACACCCCTATCCCTGACGAGCGTCACCCTGCGCAGGCTCCCGCCCCGCAGCCCCAGAGCACGCCTGCGCAGCAGCCGGACAAGCCCAAGGCGCAGACCCCCGCCAAGCAAAAAAAGGCCGCACAGAAGCCCGCAGCAGCCCCTGCGGAGGAGCCTGCAAACCCTACAACGGCAGAAGCCTCGGATTCTCCCTCGCAGGCGGATGCCGCATCGGCGACCTCAACCTCCGCGCCAAAATCCGCACCCGCTTCTGACCCTGCCACGCTGGACAAAATCCGCGATCTGGCCCGCAGCTTGATCGTGGCTGGCAAGCGAGCAGGGGTTCAGGCAGCCATCAAAGCCACCGGTGCTGCATCCGTCTCTAAGCTGCCACCTGACAGCTACACCAGCGTCTGGGAGGAACTGCTCAAGTTGAAAGACGAGGTGGACGCAAATGCCTCCACTTAAACACGCCCTGCTGGGTGCATCCAGCGCAGCCCGGTGGATCGCCTGCACCCCCAGTGCCAGAGCCACCGAGAGTCTGCCGGACGAAGAGACTAAGTACGCCGCAGAGGGCACCCGGGCGCATGAGCTGTGCGAATACACCCTCCGGCACAACCTCGCAGGCTGGGAGGATGGCAACCCCTTTGACCCGATGTACGACTGGTACGGTGGTGAAGGGACGGTTACGCCGGAAATGCTCAAAGCCGCCAACCTGTACGTCAGCTTCATCCACGAGCTGTGGGCGGGCTTTCCCTGCCGCCCGGGGGTGTTCATCGAGCAGGTGGTGGACGTGAGCCGGTGGGTGCCCGGTGGCTTCGGTACCTGCGACTGCCTGCTGATCGGCGACGGTATCCTGCACATCATCGACTTCAAGTACGGCCAAGGCGTGCCGGTGAGCCCGGAGCGCAACCCGCAGCTCATGTACTACGCCCTCGGCGCCTATGAGCTGTTCCGCGAGACGGACGAGATTGAGGTGGTGCGCATGAGCATCGTACAGCCCCGGATGCAGGAGGAGCCCCAGACATGGGAGCTGCCGCTGGCCGATCTGCTCACATGGGCACGGGAGGTGCTGGCACCAGCTGCCCACATGGCATGGCGGGGCGAGGGCGAGTTTGTCACCGGCGAACACTGCCGCTTCTGCAAGGCCCACCCAAACTGCCGGGCATGGAAGGACAAGTACGGCCCGCTGGCCGGGTTTGAACCGTATCCTGAGCCCGCTACACTCTCCGACGAAGAGCTGGGCGAATGGCTGCAGAAGCTGGAAGGGCTGGCCGCCTATGCCAAAGACCTGGAAGAATACGCACAGCAGGCGCTTCTGGATGGCCGCAGCCTGCCCGGCTGGAAGCTGGTACAGGGCCGCAGCACCCGCAAGTGGACCGATCAGGACGCCGCGTTCCAACAGATGGAGCACGACGGCATCGACGAGGCCATGCTGTACACCCGCACGCCCATTTCCCTGACCGCTGCCGAGAAGATGATCGGCAAAAAGAAGTTTGCCGAGACCATGTCGGCCTTTATCACCCGGGCACCCGGCGCGCCCAAGCTGGCAGCAGCCAGCGACCCGCGCCCTGCCTACAATCGTTTAGAGGGCTTCACGCCCGAGGAGGACTAACTATGAACGCAAACGAAGTCATTATCCCCTGCCGCCTGTCTTACGCCAACATCTGGGAGCCCAAGCAGGTGAACGGCACCGGCGACCCCAAGTACAGCTGCTGCCTGCTTATTAAGAAGAGCGACACCAACGCCCTGGCCGCCATCCGCAAGGCCATCGAAGCCATCAAGACCGACCCCGCGTCCCTGGCAAAGTGGGGTGGCAAGCTGCCGCCTAAGCTGAAAGAGCCCCTGCGTGACGGCGACGAGGAGAAGGACGACGAGAACTACGAGGGCTGCTACTTTCTGAACGCCAACGCCAATGCAGACCGCCGTCCCCGGATCATCGACCGGGCCTGCAACGAAGTGTTGGATCAGGACGAGGTGTACAGCGGCTGCTACGCCAAGGTCAAGGTCGGCTTCTTCTCCTACAGCGCCAGCGGCAACCGGGGCATCGGCGCAGGGCTGGAGGTCATCCAGAAGATCCGCGACGGCGAGCGCCTGAGCGGGGGCAACAACCTGGACGGCTTCGAGGTGCTGACCGACGAGGACGACGAGTTTCTGAACTGAATACCACCCACCGGAGGCCCCCGCAAAGGACCTCCGGTCTTTTATCAGGAAAGGAGGAACCCATGAAACCAATCATCACGGTGGATATTGAGACCTACTCGCCGCAGGACATCGCCAAGGTCGGTGCCTACCGATACGCCCAAGACCCAGACTTTCAGATCCTGCTGCTGGGCTATGCCCCCGGAGATGCCGACAAAGTGACGGTGCTCGACCTGACCTTAGAGCCCGATCCGGAGCGCTTCCTTCGGGAACAGCTGCCGTGGCTTCTGGATGCCAGCTACACTAAGAGGGCGCACAATGCTGCGTTTGAGTGGTGGTGCTTGTCGGAGGCCATGGGCCTGGGCTGGGCGCAGCGCATCTACTGGCTGCAGCAGTGGGAGTGCAGCATGGTACACGCGCTGTAC
>ERZ780226.2148-NODE-2148-length-14053-cov-3.083298_pt1 | contig 14053 bp, 10 predicted proteins | sample MGYA00511165_ERZ780226 | MGnify/ENA primary metagenome ERZ780226 (study PRJEB29588, sample SAMEA2152373) | human gut metagenome | biome: human gut; feature: human-associated habitat; material: faeces | place: Denmark | collected 2008/2010 ...
GGAGCCGAAGCGTGGCGAGTCCGACGCGAAGCGGTTTCCGCGCACCGGTTCCGCCCGCACGGGATCGCAAACATTTTTCCCTGTGTCCATAACATAGCGGGAATAACGGTTCTCGCAGATGCGAGAACCGTTATTATCGTATACGGAGCGAATAAGGGGTAGACCGGTAGTCCGCCCCGGTCGGATACAGCCGCGTACGCCGACGATTCCGCTACCTGGCACGATACAAATCCGTTCCTGAAAGACAAAGGAAAAAACGAGCCGGCCGGCAAGCATGCCGCAAGTCGCGCTGCGGACCGCCGGGCCGAGACGCGACGATCGCTTTCATCCCGGAAAGGCGCTCCCGCTGCCGCGGGGTCCCCGTGTTTCAAAACAAGGTTCGGCGCAGAACAGGGGAACCTGCCTCCCCCCCCGTCCGCTACCGGACCAGTTTCCATGTCCATTTCCAACGGCTCATGAGCCACACCAGCGCCGCGCTGACCGCGAAAGCGCAGCAGGCCGTCAGCACGATGCGCGCGAGCACCGGAAGCGAACCGATCGTTCCGATCAAGTCGTAACCGATCTGCACGAAAATGAAATGACACAGATAGACGCCGAAGGTCAGCGATGCCAGACGCGCGAGCCATCGGCGTGGTTTCAGCCGCAGTTTCCGCACGACGAGAAAGACCGGGAACGTCATCAGAAAGACGTTGATGCCCGTAAAGTACCAAACGATCTCGAGGTAGGCGTAGTTGCCCGGAAAGCGGCTCTGCATGGCCAGATAGCCGAATGCCGTGACCGCATAGCCGGCCGCGAACATCGGGATGCCGAGCGCGAGCGTGCGCCGCCAGCTCCATGCAGGAGGGTATTTGACCAGATAATAGGCCAGCACCAGATAGCCGGCGAATCCCGACACATAGTAGAACGTGCCGTAGGGATTCCAGTCGCAGACGCCCAGAATCCCCGGATTTCCGTAATTGCCCGCATAGCCGAGCATGGGCGCCGCCATGCCTATGTACGGAAGTACGAGCGTTGCGCCCCACAGCCACAGCGCGAGCTTCAGGTCGCGGCGGGAGGCTTGTTGCAGCCAGACGCTCAGAATCGGCATGATCAGGTACAGTCCGACCAGCATGTAAAGGTACCAGAGCGGCGTGGTGTCGTAGTTGAAATTGAAAACGAACGTATAGAGCTTGGTCAGCGTGGCCCGCAGCGTATGATCCTCCATCACGACCTGAGGATTCGACGTCGTTCCGCCGCAGTTCAGATAAACGCAGTAGAGCGCGGGCAGCGCCAGCGACCAGAACACCAGCGGAAGTGCGATTCTCCCGATCCGCTTGCGGTAGAAAGCGGACATGCCGGTCTGCACGGGCAACAGCAGCACGCCGGTCATCATGACGAAAAGCGGCACGCAGCACCGGACCGTGCTCCCCGTGAACATGCCCGTGAGAAATGCGCTGCGGTCGGCGTCGAACTGCGCGACGAACGGGTCGCAGCAGTGCGAAAGCACGACCAGAAAGCAGGCCAGCACGCGCAGCAGGACGATCCAGCCTAAGTGTTCCTTCGTCGTAGTCTCCATAAGTTCGGGTTAGTTGTGCTCGGGCGATAACCGGCAGAAACCGCCGGGCGAACCGCATTCGTCCGGCGGCTTTCCGGATCCGGTTTCCCGTCGGAGCGGGAATCTTCGTCGGCCGGCCTTCATGCAAATATAGGATTTTTTCCCTGACGGACAAGAGCGGCGGAGACCGGCTCTTCCGAAAAGCCGAGCCGCCGGCCGAGCCGAGGCCACGATTCATACGCGAGTGTTTCCGCTGGAAACGACCGTTCGGCTACGGTGCAAGACATTTTTCCCTGTACGGGTTGCCGAATCCGATCATTCTTGCTATTTTTACTCCCGCAACCGCATGCGTTCCCCGCGTGCGGAGCAAGCGCCCCTCGTGCTCGTCCGGACCCGTCGGAACGGCCCGGCGAAGCCGGAGGGGCCCGAACCCGTAAAACGAAAGCTATGAAAACGACTATTTGCGCCGCTGCGCTCGCCCTGCTGCTCGGCACGGTCTGCTACGGGCAGAAACGGATGTCGCAGCCTGCCGCTGCAAGCGGAGCTTCCTGCGAGTCGGTGTACAACGTCCGCGACTTCGGCGCCAAAGGCGACGGTAAGGCGGACGACACGAAAGCGATCCAGTCGGCGCTCGACCATGCGATCGATCACGGCGGCGGTACGGTCTACTTCCCCAACGGCCGCTACCGCCTGGCCACGATGCAGGAGAACTATCGGGTCAAGGCGCACCTGATCGTCAAGCCCAAGAAAAGCCCGGGCAAGCGGGATTACGTGATGATCCGCCTGCGGGGCGAAACCTGCGTCGTCACGCCCTGTTCGTACGCCAACCATACGGGCGAAGACCGTTCGGAGGTGTGGGACAACGGGACGGTGCTGTTCTCCGACGTGCTGGGAGAACCTCAGACCGATCCGGCGGCCACGCCCGCCTGCATTCTGGCGGCCGGAACGGGATCGAACCTGTACAGCCTCAACCAGGCCGTGATCCGCATCGAGGATCTGGCCTTTCAGGCGAAGGCCGAGGAAGGAAAATACCCCTATCTGTCGGGTATCAACATGGCTTACGCGGCTACCGTGTACACCGATAACGTACTGATTTACTCGTCGGTCCGCAACACCGCCCTGACGGCTCCGTCGAAAGACGGTCATTATTCGGCCGGCTTCATCGGTCCCCGGCTGTGGTGCAACCCCGAGCAAGGACTGAGGAACGTATACGTCAAGAGCGCGTTCCGTTACGGATTCGTCTTCTCGGAGCACATGAACGGCAACGACCTGTCGGCATGGGACTGCGAGAATGCCTTTGTCTTTTCCAAGATGGATCACTCCTGCTGGTTCGGCCGCATCCACGCCCAGAATTGCAAGAACATCCTGACGTCGCTCGACACGGATTTCGCGGGCCACACGCGCGGGGCCTCTTTCTTCCGCATCGAGCAGGTCGGCATCGAGGTGAACAGCGGACAAGTGCCTTACGACTTCAACTACGAGTATTTCGTGCTCGATCCCGACAACCTGCTCTACGGATCGTTCGAGTACCATGTCGTCCGGTCGAACGTCGGAGCCGACAACTCCTGCTTCCGGGCCGAGGGCGGAGCCAACCTCCGGGCGACCGCCACGTTCTGACGGAGAACGGTAAAGTATCCTGATCCCCGCTTCCCCGCGGGCCGGTACGCTTCGGCAAGTTCCCGGAAGCGTTTCCCGCTCCGGAGAAATTCGTTCGCAACGAACGGCATGAAGGGCCCCCGCATCAAGAACGCAGACCGACAAGCGCTTTCAGTGCTACCGAAATGAACATAGAAGAATTCAGGACATACTGCCTCTCTTTCCCGGGCGCATGCGACAAGATGCCGTTCGACAAAGCGGCCTCGGAGTACGACCGGGAACTGCTCGTGTTCTGCGTGCGGGACAAATGGTTCTGTTTCGTCCATATCCGCGAGTTCGATTTCTGCTGTCTGAAGTGCGACCCGGACGAGGCGATCGATCTGCGGGACCGCTACGAGGGCATAGAGCCCGGCTACCATATGAACAAACGGCATTGGATCAACGTCCGTTTCGACCGGGATGTTCCCGACAGCGAAATCAGAAAGCTCGTCCGACGATCGTATGAGCTCGTGGCCGGTCGTTCGGACCGAAAGCGGTAAGCGACTGCAGCCGGACGAGTCGGAGGGAGAACGGGACGAAGCCCGCTCGGCCGTTTGCCGGAGACGACGGAGTTCCCGACGGACGATCGCGCGAGCCGAGGCGATTGCCGCTTTGCAGGTAAAACGTTTGTCGGACGGGCTGTGAAACGGCCGAAAGGAAATCGGCAGAACTTTCGTTGCGAATGATTCTTTCCTTTCGGCCGGAGCGACGATCTGCGGTTTCGGAACGCGCTTCCCCAAAAATCGTAGAATCGTATTTCGCCATTTCGATGATACGGGTTCTATGATCCGTAAAACGGATACAAGCGCTATGTCCGTACCCGCTATTTTTGCAAAAGGAGAATCATAGGAGACAAGGGAATGAAATATATCTTTGTAAATTCGAATTAAACAGACGAGGCATGTTGCGAAAAATCAGAATAACGCTCGCCGTCCTTTGTTTCGTGCCGGTCACGCTGCTGTTTCTCGATTTCACGGGAACGATCCATGCATGGTTCGGCTGGCTGGCCAAGATTCAGTTCCTGCCTGCGGCACTGGCCCTGAATCTCGGCGTCGTGGCGGCGCTCGTATTGCTCACGCTGCTGCTGGGACGCGTTTATTGTTCGGTCGTTTGTCCGTTGGGCGTGATGCAGGACGTGTTCGGCCGGCTGGGAAGACGGCGCCGGAAAAACCGCTATTCCCATTCGCCGGCGTTGTCGTGGCTGCGCTATACGGTGCTTTCGCTGTTCGTCGTAGCGCTCGCGGCGGGCGTAGGCTCCGTCGTGGCGCTGTTGGACCCGTACGGAGCTTACGGGCGTATCGCTTCGAATCTTTTCGCGCCGCTTTGGCAGTGGGGCAACAACCTGCTGGCCGGCTTCGCCGAAAGGGCCGGCAGCTACGCTTTCTACCGGACGGATGTCTGGATCAAGAGCCTGCCGACCTTTGCGATCGCTGTCGCCATGTTCGCGGCGCTGGCCGTTCTGTCGTGGCGGAACGGTCGTACCTACTGCAACACGATTTGCCCGGTAGGTACGGTGCTCGGGTTCCTTTCCCGCTTTTCGCTGCTGCGGCCGGTCATCGAAGTTACGAAATGCAACGGTTGCGGACAATGCGCCCGCCGGTGCAAGGCGGCGTGTATCGACAGCCGGGAGCATAAGATCGATTATTCGCGCTGTGTCGCCTGCATGGATTGCATCGATCAATGCCGGCGCGGAGCGATCCGGTACAAGCGCCGTCGGAGTACGGCCGTACCGGTCTCGGACGGCGGCAGGGAGGCCGATCCCGCCCGAAGGCGCTTTCTGACCGGTCTGAGTCTGTTCGCCGCGGCATCCGTGGCGAGGGCGCAGGAGAAAAAAGTGGACGGCGGCCTGGCCGTCATCGCGGACAAGAAGATTCCGAACCGCGCCACCCCGATCGTGCCTCCCGGCGCGCAGAGCCTCCGTCACATGACCGCGCACTGCACGGGCTGCCAGCTTTGCGTGTCGGTGTGTCCTTCGGGCGTGCTGCGCCCTTCGACCGCGCTGACGACGTTCATGCAGCCCGTAGCCTCGTACGAGCTCGGCTACTGCCGGCCCGAATGTACGAAATGTTCGGAAGTATGTCCGACGGGCGCGATTCTGAAAATCACGGCGGCAGACAAGTCGGCCATCCAGATAGGTCATGCCGTATGGGTCAGGGAAAACTGCGTTCCGCTGACGGACGGCGTGAAATGCGGCAACTGCGCTCGCCATTGTCCGACGGGCGCGATCGTCATGGTAGCTTCCGATCCCGCTATGCCGGATTCGCCCGAAATTCCCGTCGTGAACGTCGAGCGCTGCATCGGCTGCGGAGCTTGCGAAAACCTTTGTCCGGCACGCCCTTTCAGCGCCATTTACGTCGAGGGGCATGCGAGACACCGTATCGTATAATCTGTCAAGGCGACTTTCTATGGGAGCACGAGATAAGGAAATGAACCGCCGCGATTTTCTGAAAATCGTGGGAATCAGCGCGGCCGCGACTACGGCCGCTTGGGCCGGCTGCAGCCCGGAGAATAACCCGGTGTCGGGCGGTCGGGCGGCCCGGACGGCCATTCCGACCGACCGGATGACTTACCGTACCAACGACAAAAAGGGCGATCGCGTGTCGCTGCTCGGCTACGGGTGTATGCGCTGGCCGACTCTCCCTTCGCCCGACGGCCGGGGGAACGTGATCGACCAGGATGCGGTCAACGAGCTGGTGGACTATGCCATAGCTCACGGAGTAAACTATTTCGATACGTCGCCCGTGTACGTGCAAGGCTGGTCGGAAAAATCGACCGGGATCGCCCTGAAGCGTCATCCCCGCGAAAAATTCCTGATCGCCACCAAGCTGTCTAACTTCGCCAACCATACCCGCGAGAACTCGATAGCCATGTATCGGAAGTCCTTCGAGGACCTGCAGGTGGACCATATCGACTACTATCTGCTGCATTCGATCGGCAACGGCGGAATCGACACGTTCCGCGCCCGCTATATCGACAACGGGATGCTGGACTTTCTGCTCGGAGAGCGGGAAGCGGGCCGTATCCGCAATCTGGGATTTTCTTTCCACGGAACGGTGGACGTCTTCGACGAGGTGCTGGCGATGGACGAGCGGGCGCATTGGGATTTCGTGCAGATTCAGCTCAATTACGTGGACTGGAAGCATGCGTCGGGAAACAACGTCGATGCCGAATATCTGTACGGGGAGCTGGCGAAGCGCGGCATTCAGGCGATCATCATGGAACCGCTGCTCGGCGGACGGCTCTCGAACGTGCCCGATCACATCGCCGCGCATCTCAAGCAGCGCCGGCCCGAAGCGAGCGTCGCCTCGTGGGCGTTCCGCTTCGCCGGCTCGCCGGAAAAGGTACTGACCGTGCTGAGCGGCATGACCTATCTGGAGCATCTGCAGGACAACCTGCGCACCTATTCGCCGCTCGAACCGCTTACCGACGAAGACAGGGAGTTTCTCGAACAGACCGCGCAACTGCTGCTGCGTTACCCGACCGTTCCCTGCAACGATTGCCAATACTGCATGCCGTGTCCCTACGGATTGGACATTCCGGGCATTCTGCTGCATTATAACCGGTGCGTCAACGAAGGGAACGTACCTTCCTCGTCGCAGGACGACAACTACCGCCGGGCGCGGCGGGCGTTCCTCGTAGGCTATGACCGTTCGGTTCCCCGGCTGCGTCAGGGGAGCCACTGCATCGGATGCGGACAATGCATTCCCCATTGCCCTCAGAGCATCGATATCCCGAAAGAGCTGCACCGCATCGACCGGTTCGTGGAAGACCTCAAGCAGGGGCGCGAATTTTAGGAAGACGCGCGATTCTCCTCGGAGCCGGAGCGCGTATTCAGGAAGCGCGGGTTTTCAGAGCCCGTTCCGGACGACGGATTATTGCTGGCGCAGGGCCAGGTCGAAATAGCAATAAGCCTTCCCCCGGCCCTGCGTCAGTACCGTAGGACCGACGGCATTGGCGCGGCCCGACTCATATCCATCGTCGCGCCGACGCCGGCTCGGGTATCGGCGCGATCTTCCGCATGTCCGTCAGAACTCCCTGCCGTCGAACCGCGCGCCGGACGAAACCCGTCCCGTATGTTCCTTGTCGCCTGCGGCATTGAACGAATAGCTCAGCGACAGAACGACATTGGGGTACTTGGGCCTGATACGGGTCGACGAAACGAGCGAAGGAGTCGTGCGGCGGTTCTCGTAACGTGCGGTGCGGAATATGTCGTGCACGACCAGCGCGGCCGAAATGCGGTTCTTACAGAATTGCTGGCGCAGGGCCAAATCGAAATAGCAATAGGCCTTTTCCCGACCTTGCGTCAGTACCGTAGGGCCGACGGCATTGGCATCGAACTGTACTCGGGTCGCGGGTCCGAGCGTGAACTGGTTGATCAGTCCCAGCGCGTAGCTCGTGTTGGAAGCGTCCTCGCACCCCTCGTAGCGGCTGACGAACTTGTATCCGAAAAAGCTTCCGTTGACGGTCATATTCCACCAGCGGGCGACTTTCACGCGTGCGTCGAGCTCCACGCCGCCCGAGCGGTCGCAACCCGCGTTTATCAGCGAATCGAGCGTCACGCCGGGCTCGTAGGCCACGCGGATGCGGTCGATCACGCCCGTTCGCGACCGGAAGAATCCGGTGACCGCGATGCTGCCGCCTTTCCCCGTGCTTTTCCGGTATCCCGCCTCGACGGAATGAATATACTCGGGCCGGATGTCGGGATTTCCGATCTGCTTGGTATAGTAGTCCTCGTAGGTAATATAGGGTTCGAGCTGCCAGATTCCCGGCCGGTTCGTCCGGTAGGAGTAACCGACGGAGAACGTGTTGCCGTGCGGAGCCTCGTACGATGCGTGGAGGGAAGGAAACAGCTCCAGACGCGAAATGTCGCGGTCGGCTCCGGCCACCGATATGGCGAGCTCGTCGAGCGTATTGTCGGCCCTGAGTCCCGCGTCGAACGCTACCGGACCGATCCGGTCGTTCAGCATGGCATAGAGCGAATGGATCTGGCGGCGGTAGAAGAACGGGGCGTACAGGTCGTCCTGCCACTGGAAATCCTGCGCGGCGCGGTCCCAATACGTGATGTTGTAGTCGCCGTGCTCGCTGTAGGACGTGTACTGGTAACCGATTTCCAGTTTCCCTTGCTCGCGGTAGTTCATCTCGTAGACCGCGCTCCCGTCGAAATCCCAGTGATGCTCCTTTTCGTAGCCGCGCGTACCTTCGTAGCGCGCTCCCGTCGTGTCGAACATGTTGCTTTCGGTGTATTCCAGCGCATACCAGTCGTACCGCAGCCGTCCCGTTATCGAGATCCGGTCGCCCCGCTCGTTCAGCCGGAAAGAGTAATCGGCCAGCAACTGCGCGAGCTGCTTCTCGTTGGAGTAGCGGTCATGGCTGTCGTAGAAAGCGTCGTTTATCACATTGGTCCCCTGCATGCGATGCTCGTAGTAGCCCATGTCGCCACCCCGGGCGTTCTTGGTGTCGCCGCCTTGGAACTCCAGCGACAGTCTGTGGCGGCGGGAGTCGTACTCCCAACCGAATCGTCCGATATAGGAGGCATTGTTGCTGTGGCGGGTTCCGTCGGCGTCGGACATCGTCGTGTAATCGTCCACGATCGTGGTTTTCTGCTGGCCGAAATCGCTTTTCCCGCGGATTTCGGCCCCGGTTCCGCCCACGTACCATCGGTGAGGTCCTTTGCGGTACGCCAGCAGCACGTCTCCGTTCCACGCCCCCAGCGTGCTTCCGGCCATGCCGACGGCTCCGCTCAGTCCCTCTCCCGTCCGACGCTTGGTGACTATGTTGATGATGCCCGCGTCGCCGTCCGTTTTGTAGCGTGCCGAGGGAGTCGTAATGATCTCGATGTCCGCAACGGTCGAGGCGGGAATCTGTTCCAGAGCCCGGGTTCCTTCCTGTACGGCGGGTTTGCCGTCCACATAGACGAGAAAGCCCGTACTGCCTCTGAACGACACTTCTCCGTCGGCGTCCACCCGGACCGAGGGAGTAGAGCCGAGAATGTCGGCCGCCGTTCCTCCCGCCGCCGACAGGGACGCGGAGCCGCTGATCCTCTGCCGGTCCAGCTTATAGACGATCCGGCCTCGGGAACCTGTGACGGCAATGCCTTCGAGCCGGTTTTCCTCGGGCACGAGAGAGACGGTCCCCATGTCGATCGGACGGCCGCTGCGGAAAGCGATCGTGTCGCTCGTGTAAGGCCGGTAGCCCAATAGCATGATTTTCAGTAAAAAATCGCCGTTCTCCACTTCGTCGATCCGGAATTCCCCGCCGCTGACGATCGTTCTGGCTACCGTCCGATTACTCGTGTCGACGATCACGACGTCCGCGAAGTCGATGTCCGCTCCCGTCGAGGCGTCCGTCACGCGTCCTTTTACGGCAGGGAGAGAGTCCTGACCGTGAGCGGCCGGCACGCCTGCGACCGCGACGGCCAGAAGAATAAGGAGCTTCATCATGGCTGGCTCGGAATAGAAAAGGTTTCTTTCGTTTCTTCCGCCGCTGTCTCCGGAGCCTGCGGCTGCAAGCGCCGGAAACGGAGCGTCGCGGTTTGACCGCCTAATTTATGACGTAAAGCTCTAAATCGCAAGTTTTGCCTGACGAATCGCGCTTTATTCCGCGAGAATCGCGACCGCATGGGTGAAAAATCGCTTCTCGCGCGTCGATCGCCCGCAACGGGAAAAAGCCGCGACCGACCGGTTGCCGTCCGGACAGGAGTTCTGAAACATGGGAAATTTCAAAGCAGACAAGGGCAAAGCGTTCACGCTCCACGAGGCGAGCTCTACTCATTTATTTGCCAGCGAGGTTTTTCCATGACCGCAGAAGCCAATAATCGGCTCAGTCCGCGTTTCTATGCCCGTACACGAAACATATCCGACCGAAAAACCGGCCGGACCGAAGGTGATCCCGCAAAGTCGGGTCCGGAACCGGAACGGCCTGCCGCTGCGCGGAAATTCGGGAATCGTACCTTGAAACCGCCCTGACGCATAGAAGTCGTTTTGGCAACCGTCGGTCAGGCATCAATAAAATACTCTCCTGTTAAGTCCTAAGTACTAACTATCATCCTTATACTTGCAAATATATTCGGATGATATACAAGTCGATACATTCAAAAGCAAACGAAAACGCCATGTTTCGCCTACGTTGCATCCGTAAAAAACAAGCGCTCAACTCGTTAAAAGTTAAGCGCTTGAAATTTATTTCGTTGACCCACCTGGACTATGACATTTGTTTTTCTCAATTTAACACAATTACATAATCACTTGTTTTCAAAGCGTTTGCAAATGTATATATTTTATAAGATTCAGTAAAATTAATTATGATATATCAAAAATGGTCCCTACTTTTGCGGAGTAGGGACCATTTTCACCTGTTCGTCGTGTCCCTGTGAAACACTCATACGAAGATAGGAAGTAATGGTAACAAACCTAAAAATCAAACGTAGTTATCTGTTCTTTCCCGACAAGGAAAAAAAAGGCGACGGCTACAAACCGGATGCAAAACTCCGGCTGCGTGTTCGTTGGTCTGCCCGCAAAGTCGATTTTAATGTAGGGTATCGGGTGAAGCTCAGCCAATGGGACACACAAACTCAGCGCTGCCGGGCAAAGACTACCAATCTACAAAAGCAGTCCGCATCTTTGATTAACGGGGTGATACAGACTTTCGAGACAGCAATCGATAACGTTTTTGCCTCTTTCGAGCTGGAGAATATATTACCTACTCCGGATCAGGTAAGGACAAAATTCAACCTGCTGACGGGCCGTAAAAGCGAACAGGAGATACAATCGGATAAAACATTTTTCGACTATTTCGACGAATTTACCGAGGAAGAAGGAGCATTGAACAACTGGAGCAAAGGGACGCGCGTAAAGTTTCAGAACACACGCAATCATTTGACAGCATACAATCCCGGATTGAGATTTGAGGATTTGACAGAGGCCGGATTATCCAACTATGCGATACACCTGCGAGAGGTAAAATATTTGCAAAACTCAACGATAATAAAGCAAATAAAGCTCCTGAAGTGGTTTTTACGCTGGGCAACCGTAAAGGGATATTGTCAGACGCTCGACTACATTAATTTCAAACCGAAGCTGAAGACTACCGAGAAAAAGATCGTTTTCCTCGACTGGGCGGAACTGATGACCGTATACAATTATCCGTTCACCGATAAGCAGAAAACCCTCGAACGGGTACGGGATGTATTTTGTTTCTGCTGCTTTACGTCGTTGAGGTATTCCGACGTGGCGAACCTGAAACGGTCGGATGTGTTCGACGGCCATATTTCCCTTACGACGATTAAAACCGCCGACAGCATTAAGATCGAACTAAACAAATATTCCCGTGCGATCCTCGATAAGTATGCGGATCAGCAGTACCCGGGGAACCGGGCCCTGCCAGTAATCAGCAATCAGAAAATGAACGATTACCTAAAGGAAATGGGGAAAATCTGCGGAATCGATCAATCGATAACAATTACCTATTATCGAGGCAACGAACGTATCGATGAAGTTTATCCCAAATACGAACTATTGGGAACCCATACAGGCCGCCGAACGTTTATTTGCAACGCTCTGATGATGGGCATAGCTCCGCAGGTCGTAATGAAATGGACGGGACACAGCGACTATAAAGCGATGCAGCCTTATATAGACATTGCCGATTCTGCGAAAGCCGAGGCGATGAAACTGTTTGATAAATAAAAAACGGATAGATAAATTTAGAAATATTATTGGAACTGTAGACTGTGGATCGTATAAATTGGATGTATCTAATGACGGTGCCGTAAAATTAATATTTTGTGATCTTCACACAGATGAGGGGCAATGTCAATTAGATTTGTATTACAGAAATAAGGTTAATTATTTACGCGATCATCCTGAATTATGCACTTATGATATAATGGAAAAGTTATACAATGAAGCTCTCGATATTGCTGGTTTTAGTAATAGTGTTGAAGTGGTATATAAGGAGAAAGGGGATATAATAGAATGTACGGTTAATGGAATTGATATAACCAACGTATATAGTGTATCGTTAGTTTGGATTATTAAGACCTATTTTAAGGCGCTTGATAAAAAGCGGAAAGATGAGGATGTGTCACATTTAATGGATAAAATAGACACAACTATTAATACTAATCGGCCCAACGACACCAACAGCGACACGAATATAATAACTGATATTCCAGACGAAGAGAGTACAGACAATCCAATCACTCGTGACGGGATTTGGTTTCTATTTTCCATGCTTCGGCAAAAAGGAGTGATAAATCAGATGTCAGACACAAAGCTATCCAGTATCGTTAATACCTTAACAGGGTATAGCATTGAAAAATTACGACAAAGTAAACTACATACTCAATCATCAAAAGATAAGGTAGTTTCATTACTGGAGGATATAATATCAAAAATAAAAGCTTAACAACGGCAATAGGGGAACGGATAATATCTATCTTTCATTTTGTACCTATTGTACCCCTTATTTTGTACCCGTTGTACCCTTGATTTGCAACATCTTAACCCCTAATTTTGCATTATCAAATTTGATATAGCGGAGTAGCTGCCCGCCATTGTTGAATCAAAAAATGATAATGCAATGTATACAGACATTACAGGGGAAACCCCTATCGGGGCTCTGACCGTTTCTCAGCTTGTGGATCTGCTGGATAAGTATAAACCGGCAAGACCTACCACCCCGGCCCGTGATTACACGCAGGGTTATGTGTATGGGCTCAAAGGTATTCGTAAGTTATTCAATGTATCTCACCCCACCGCCCAGCGTTACAAAGACACGTTTCTAAAACCGGCTATTCGTCAAAATGGCCGTAAGATCGTCGTCGATGCTGTTAAGGCCCTCGAATTGTTTGATGAATATTCCAAAAAGTAGGAGGGCCGGCGATGAATGACAAAAGAAAAGCCGCCCCCAACAGGGACGGCAAAGAGTGGCAAAACTCCAATTTGATTTCACGACACAAAGATAGCAAAAATTTGTTCGCTTTCCACCAGCGCCGCGTATTTAATTTGCTATCCGACGGAATTCCGCGCACAGTAGCCGATATTTCCGCCGATCTTCGCCTGTCAGACCCTCGGAGCGTTATTCGTGATCTACGAAACAAAGGGGTGAATATTTCGGATTTTTGGTGTGATTCAGCACACGGCAGTCGCTATAAGCGATATTTTATCGAGCCGAGCGAGCCCCATATTACAGGAAAGGAGGGGCGCGATGATCAGTAAAAGTTTCACCGTATGGACTGACGATGATCAGTTTGAAAAACTAAATCCGATTGAAATATTCTGCAGCGCCAATGGCGGTATCACATTGCGCGAAGAATGCGACGACGACGTGCCGATTGAGATGCGTAGTATCATCATCATATCCCCCGATATGGTGGATGACGTGATCAAGGCGTTACGAGTGTTAAAATCCGAAATATAGCCTATCAGTACCTCTATGAACTATATCGAACTGATAAATAGGTTTTGGCTTGCGCATGAGGGCAATCTATTCAGTTGTACAGAAACCGCACTGTATTTCTATCTGTTGAAAACGTGCAATCTCTGTGGCTGGCCTGATTCGATCAAGCGCAACAATGCTAAAATTCAAGCGGATTTAGGCATCACATACCCTACTTTATCAAAAGCACGAAACCGGCTTAAACAAACCGGGATGATCGACTTTAAAACGAAGGCCGGAAGCTGCAATACCTCGTACACCTTTAAAAATATTTTAAAGGTTTCTTTAAAGGATTGTAACGAGGTTACTACCGAGGTTAGTAGTGAGGTTGGTGGCGAGGTTGGTAGCGAGGTTGATTTTGATACCTCTTATAAGGGAGATAAAGATAAAAGATTAAAGATTAAACAACCTCCTGTGAGTCCTCCCAAGTCGGAGGGCTCGGACAAG
>ERZ780226.2152-NODE-2152-length-14037-cov-3.268488_pt1 | contig 14037 bp, 6 predicted proteins | sample MGYA00511165_ERZ780226 | MGnify/ENA primary metagenome ERZ780226 (study PRJEB29588, sample SAMEA2152373) | human gut metagenome | biome: human gut; feature: human-associated habitat; material: faeces | place: Denmark | collected 2008/2010 ...
CTCGACGACACGCTGGTAGTGCCGCACGCCATACTGCGAGTGGTGGAGCTGGCCGTCCCTGAAGCCTCCGGCATATCCCGTTTTGACGGCATGCACACCCAATCCGGCATAGCGCTGCATAGCCGTTTCCAGAGCCGCTTCATATTCAGGAATATTACCACCCGTTTCATTGTGCATCCACAACTCGATGTTCTTCTCCCGGGCATACGCGGCAATGCGGTCGAGATCGAAATCTGCATAGGGCTTCACATAATCGAAGTGCTGCGTTTTACCCCAGTTCTCCCAGCCTTCGTTCCACCCTTCGAACAACACTCCCTGAATATTGTTCGCCGCTGCGAAGTCAATATGACGCAGAGCATTCTCCGTCGTCGCTCCATGCCGGGGTCCCATTGTCCATGTATGGGTGCCGAGATGCAGTCCCCACCATACGCCGATATATTTCTGCGGTTTGATCCACGAAGTGTCAGCAATCTTCGAAGGCTCGTTCAGGTTAAGGATCAGCGACGAGTTGATCAGGTCCACCGCTTTGTCTCCCACTTGGATCGTCCGCCACGCCGTCATGAATTTCGAGGGAATACGAGCCTTTATACCGTCAGGCAGCGGAGCCAACTCGGCTTTGAAGGCCAGCGAATCGGTCCGGTAGAGATTCATTTCGGGGAAATCGTACAGCGCCGCTTCGTGAATCGAACCGTATGTGCCGTCCACACGGAATGTGAAAGGCGTATTGGCGTTTTCGACGGCCGAAACCGGCAGTTCGCGATACAACAATTCATAGGTGTTGAAATTTCCAGGAATCGACCACGACACGCCGTCTTCGGCGAAGCGGAATTCGGTCAGTTCATCGGTGACGGTCAGCGAATCGAGGTCCGGCACCTCCCATTCATAGCGGAATGCCACACCGTCGTCAAAAGCCCGGAAACGAAGCGTCAGCAACACGCCGTCGTCGTTTTTCAATACCGCCGTCATTTCGTTGTGGCAATCGCGCAGGATTTTATTTTCGCCCCACGGCTGCGTCCATGTTTCGTCCACGGACCTTTTCACAATCTCCCGTACCGAAAAGCCGCCGGCGAGGTTCCGTTCTTGCACCACGAGGCCCAAGGCAGAAGGAAGGATCAAAGGTTTGCCGTCGCGTTCGACGGTATAGGCCATGCAGCCGTCGGCGCCCGTCACGAACGAAAGGCGTGTGCGCCCGTCGGGAGAAATTATCTCCGGATTCCCGCCGCATGCAAACAGAAGCAAGCACACACAGGACAAAAACAAGTTCCGGAACGAGAACTTCAAAGTTTGGTTCATGCTAAATTTATTTAAATGAGGTTATTGTAATTTTCGGGCTATTTGCCGGTCATACCTTAAGGAAAGTGTTTTTTCGATACAAGAAATAGAGAAACAGCCAGCAGAGCACGATATAACCTATATCGTAGATCACCGCCCCTACTGTTTCACTGCATTTGGAAGCAAGTCCGCCGACGAAAAAATCGGACGCATAACGCAGTGGAATAATCCGCTGCGCCATATAAATCGTAATGGAATTCAATCCGATAACCCGGAAAACGAACGTCCATCGTTTGTACCCGCACACGTCAATCAGGTAATAAAACAAGGCGGTCATCCCCAGCGAATAACCGGAGACCACGCAAGTGAACGAACTGCTCCATAAATTCTTGTTGACCGGCATGATAAGATTCCAGCACAAGCCCGCCGTCGTGATCGCCAGTGCGGCGACGGCCATATAGAACGCTTTCCAAGAGCCAGAGAGCCCTCGCCGGCCATCGAGCAAAAATTCGCCGGTGAACATTCCGAATAGAGCCGATACGACTGCCGGCAGGGTGCTCAATATCCCTTCCGGATCGAATGCCCCGTAAAGGATGTGTCCGGGAAGGTACTGTCGGTCAATCCATCCGGCCAGACACCCCTCCACCGAAAGCGGATCGGCACCGACCGGAGCATCGGGGGCTACGACCAGGCCGAGCAGCAGTGAATAGCCTATTAGGATAATCCCGGCAACAGCTATCCGAGTTCTCACGCTGCAATACACGCAGAGCAGTGCGGCGAACATCCAGGCCAAGCCGATCCGTCCCAGCACGCTTGCTATGCGCAACGAGGAGAAATTGAGCTCGAACAACCCGTTATAAACCATTCCCAACAGGGCAAGAATCAGTCCGCGGCGGAAAATCCGGTCCAGAATCCGTTTTCTGCCGAATCCGCGTGCACGCTGTTTGGCCAGCGAGAAGGGGAACGCCACGCCTGCGATAAAAAGAAACAGAGGAAAGATCGTGTCTTGAATCGTTAGTCCATTCCACGCCGCATGCTGCATCTGCGACGCAAGCATATCGGTAAAAGATCCGGGCCACAGTGCGCACAACGAGGTCACGAGCCCTGAAAAGCCCATAATAAAGAACATATCGACCCCCCGCAGGGTGTCCAAAGATAAAAGTCGTCTGTTCGGGTTCATCATCGCAGTATATTTAGCACCGGTAGACCGATTTATTCGCCCGTTCCATCGAAGAAATAGGAGGCGTAGCGATAGCCGCATTTGTCGTAAAGTTTCCGGAATACCGTCATGCGCCGGGTGAAATCCCCGAAATCGCGGCGGTCGCAGGCCCATCCCACCTCCGCTAATGCGGCCAGCCGCGGCAAGGCCATATGCTGTGCATGGGCAAAAGAAGCGATATATTCCGTCCATATATTCCCTTGTACTCCCTGAATACAGGATTGTTCCGCTGAAGAAAGACGGTCATAGGGATCGAACGAATAAACCTTACGAACCGGCACGTAACCGCCGATACCGAGTGGTTCGAGGCGCTCCGGCTCCTGCGTCTGAAAATAATCGAGATAACAATGCGTGTTGGGGGTCATGATCACCTGATTCCCAGCCTTGGCAGCGGCAACGCCGCCATCGGCACCGCGCCACGACATAATCGTAGCCGTCTTTGAAATCCCTCCTTCGAGTATTTCGTCCCACCCGATCAGATTGCGCCCCCGGGCGTTGAGCCATTTTTCAATCCGATGGACAAAATAACTCTGCAATTCGTTTTCATGCTCTAACCGCTCATTACGGATACGCTGCTGACAGGCGGGACAGCTCGTCCAACTCTGTTTGGGACACTCATCCCCGCCGATATGGATATATTCCGAGGGAAACAGTTCACACACCTCTGCAAGCACGTTCTCCATGAATTCGAACGTCGAATCCTTGCCCGCGCAATAAACTTCCGGGAATACGCCCCATCGCGTCCGTACCATATACCCCTCACCGGCACACCCCAGCCAGGGATAGGCCGCCAGTGCCGCCGAGGCATGTCCCGGCATTTCGATTTCAGGGATGACCGTAATGAACCGTTCGGCCGCATAGGCTACGACGTCACGAATTTGTCGCTGCGTATAGTATCCTCCCGAAGGTATGCCGTCGTAGATATTCGTATTGCGTCCAAGGACTGTTTCGGCTCGCCGTGACCCCACTTTCGTCAATTCGGGATAATGCCTGATCTCGATACGCCATCCCTGGTCGTCGGTCAGATGCCAGTGAAAACGGTTGAGTTTGTGGAGTGCCAATATGTCGATGAACGTTTTGATCTCGTCAACCGTGAAGAAATGACGGCAGCAGTCGAGCATGGCGCCACGATAAGCGAAACAAGGTTCATCCTCCACATGCACTGCCGGAAGTCGCATACCATACTGCGAGATAAGTTGACGCAAGCTCTGCAATCCGTAGAAGAGTCCCGAAGGGGAACCGCCCGTCACGGCGACACGCCCTTGGCCGATGTCGAGCGAATAGGCCTCCGCCCTGAGCGCCGGATCGATCCCGAGTACGATGCCGCTTTCGGAAATTCCGGAAACTTTCAGCCGAAGTCCATGTTCCCGGCAAATATCCCGCACGAAGAGTTCCGCGACACTCCGCAGCGCTTTAGCCCCGCCGGGTACAGCGATCCGCGATCCGGCGGAGAGCACCGCTCCTTCGCCAGTTGCGTAAGCGATGTGCTGAGGCATGGGAACGATAGCGGGAGAATCTGCCGCTCGGGGTTCCGTAAATGAAACAGCAAGCGCCATGACGGCAAAAAAAACATTTTTCATATCGGTATGTTTTAGAACGGTTTCAAGGAATGTTAGGGGTGTCCCACACCCGGGTTTCCACGCATCGGACGAACAGGGTCTCCGTACCCATACGGATCCGGAAATCGCCCTTTTCGAGCCGCCAGCGGCCGTCATAACCGACAAACGCCAGATCGGATGCCGGTATCGAAAGCGTCACCGTACGGGTTTCGCCCGGTTCAAGGGAGATCTTCTCGAAATTGCGCAGCCGGATCACGTCAGGCGTCAGGCTTGCCACCAAATCGCTCGACCAGAGCAATACGGCCTCCTTGCCCGCGCAGTCGCCTGTATTGGAGATATCGACCGTGAACGAAAGCGTATCTCCGGCCCGAAATTCCGTAAGGTTAGCCCGCAGATTTCCGTATTCGAATGTAGTGTAACTCAATCCGTGGCAGAAAGGCCATTGCACGTCCATCACGGCATCGTAGTTGTATTCGCCCTCCATCGTACCCCTTTTCTGACAGGGTTTGTAGTCATAGGTGGCCAACGCATCGGGCCAGCGCGGATAGGTAAAGGGAAGCCGGGCGCTGAAGTTCGCATCCCCGGCAAGCAGATTGGCCAGTGCGTCACCCCCGTAATTGCCGGGCAGCAGGATATCGACGACAGCCTGCGCCAACGGCTCTATATCGCCGATCAGACGCGGCCGGCCCTCGTTCAACACCAATACGAGGGGTTTCCCCGTAGACGCCAGTTCGCGGACCAGTTTTTTCTGGTTTTGCGACAGGTTCAGATCATTCATGTTGCCCGGAGTTTCACAATAGGAGTTCTCGCCGATGCAGACGACAATCACGTCTGCCTCGGCCGCTGCCGAGACTGCTTCGCCGATTCCCCGCACACGCTCCACCTGCCAATTCTCCGAGGGGGTGCCGTATTCTACGCCTGGAATCCAGGTAACATGATCGAATTTACGCGCCAAGGCCTCGTAAATCGTATTGTAACGATCTGCAAACTCATCGCAACGCTCACCCTGCCAGGTGTAAGACCAGCCGCCGTTGAGACAGCGCATGGAATTGGCATTGGGGCCGGTGAGCAGGATACGCGCCGACTTCGGGAGCGGTAGCAGACCTCCGTCGTTTTTGAGCAGCACCTCCGACTCTTCAGCAGCTTGCAAAGCCACGGCGGCGAATTCATCACTCGCGAAACGATCGAACTTCGAAGTGTCCGGGAACGGCTCTTCGAACAGCCCGATGCGCATTTTCAACCGCAAAATCCGACGAACGGCATCATCGATGCGTCTTTCGGAAACCAGCCCTTCCTCGACCAGTTCACGGAGATAGACGCAGAAATCCCGGTCCAAAGGGACCATGGCCATATCGATCCCGGCATTTATAGCGATCCGAACCGCATCCTTGCGGCTCTCGGCGATATGATCCCGCTCATATAGATTGTAAATATCATTCCAATCCGTAACGATCACCCCGTCCCAGTTCAGTTCTTCCTTCAACCACCCCGTGAGCAACTCGCGGTTGGCATGAAAGGGCATACCGTCGTTGTTGGACGAGTTGACCATCAACGACAGCGCCCCGGCCCGGATACATTCGAGAAAGGGGGCAAAATATTTTTCGCGCAGGGCGTTGCGCGTAACGGACGAAGGCGTTCGGTCCTTGCCCGACACGGGGACGCCGTAGGCCATGAAATGCTTCAAACAAGCAGCCACCCGATACATCCCGATCCGATTGGGATCATCGCCCTGCAAACCGCGCACGGAAGCCGCCGCCAACCGGGAATTGACACAAACATCCTCTCCGTAACTCTCCCACATCCTCGACCATCGGGGATCGCGTCCCAAATCCATCACCGGCGCAAAATTCCACGGAATGGCACAGGCACGGGTTTCATAAGCCGAAATCTCCGACGAACGGCGCATCAGTTCACAGTTCAGCGCGGCACCCATGTTGATCCCCTGCGGAAAAAAGGTTGCACCGCGGGTGTAGGAAGCACCGTGCATTTGATCGACACCGTAAATGCAGGGAATCCCCAGGCAGTCGAGCGAACGACGCTGAATCCTACCGATAATCTGCGTCCATGCCTCCCGGGACTGCGCCTCATCGAACGGTACGTTGAGAATCGACCCGACTTTGTAATGTCCGATGACCGTATCGAGCAGCTCATCGCTGATGAACGGATGCCCGGAATCATTCATATCGGTCACCATGCTGACGGTCAACTGACACATTTGGCCGATTTTCTCTTCAAGCGTCAGGCGGCCGAGTATCTTTTCAATCCGGGTTTCGATCTTCGCATCGGGCCGGATAGCGGGCGGCACTGCTGCAAACAGCGCATTGCAGCCCATACAAATCAACAAACAAGCTATTATTTTCATTGCATCAGAATTTGAGTCGTCGCAGGGGCTCCTGCGGTTTCAGTACGTCATGCACCTTGCGCTCGGAAGCTTTGGCGACAAAAGGCAGCCGCTGGACAATGTCGTCGGCAGAACGCCCCAGTTCGGCCATATAGCGCCCCGAATCGACGACAAACGCCGAAATACGCTCGTCGAACGAGGCCAGATCGGCAGGCGAAACGAAGGGTCAGCGCCTGCGACTCCCCGGGCTGCAATTCCCGGCTTTTGGCAAAAGCCCTCAATTCGCGCACGGGCTTCGGCAGCGCCCCTTGCGGGGCTGCAACATAAAGTTCAACGACCTCCCGTCCGGCGCGCGAACCTGTATTGGTTACACGGAGCGTTACCGCATAATCCGTCCCGGAACGCCTGACGGCCGCATCCGTCCACTCGAAGGTCGTATACCCCAAACCATAGCCGAAAGGATAGGACACCGCCTCCGGAGCATGGGTCGAGAAATAGCGGTAACCCACCCAGATATCCTCCTCGTAACAAGTGAATCCCAGGTTTCGCAGGTGCCGTTCCGGGGCGTCGTCGGCCCAATCGCCGCAGCGCCCCCGATAGTCGAGCGGAAAATTCTTCGATGACGGATGATCCGAATAATCCGCCGGAAAAGTCATCGGCAGCCTTCCCGAAGGCGATACGCGGCCGCTCAAAACATCAGCCATGGCATTCCCGGCTTCCAAACCTCCCTGCCAGGCCAACAAGATAGCGTCGGGAAGTTCCTTCCACGACATGGTTTCGATCACGCCGCCGATATTGAGCACCACGACCACCTTCTTACCCGCGGCATGAAACGCCGAGCAGACCGATTCGAGCAGTTCCCGTTCGGCTTCCGTCAGGTAGAAATCCGATGTAGGACGATCGTTGTATTCACCCGAATTGCGGCCTAAGGCAACGATGGCCGCATCGCTGTCCGCCGCACGCGAAGCGATGAATTCCGGCGTCAGCGTCGTTTCGGGGACAAACCACTTTTCGCCCAAATAACGCAGGGCGTTCTGCTCCGCGAGCAGTGCCTCACCGAAAGACATGTATTTTGCATAGAGATCTGCCGTACGGGTGTTAAGCCGGAATCCGGCGTTGCACAAACCTTCGTCCAAATCGACCGTATAGGCTTTGTTGACGTGTCCGGCGCCCGTACCTCCGGCAATGCAGTCATAGGCATTGACTCCGAACACCGAGAGATTACATCCTGCGGCAAGTGGTAAAGCAGCGCCTTCGTTGCGGAGCAAAACCATGCCTTCCGCTGCCACCTGACGCGATACGGCAGCATGTGCTTCCAAGTCGGGAGTCTCCGACACGGCTTGTTTCCGGAAACGGGGCGTCCGCAGAATATATTCGAGTACACGGGTCACACACCGGTCAACATCCGCCTCGGCGAGTCTCCCGCTGCGCACCGCTTCTACAATCTCTCTCGCCTGAGCCGGTTCTCCCGGCATCATCAGGTCGTTGCCGGCATGTACTTGTGCCACGGTGTTACGTTTTCCGATCCAGTCCGACACGACAAGACCTTCGTAGCCCCATTCGTCGCGCAGAACAGTGGTCAGCAACTCGCGGCTCTCCTGCGTATAAGGTCCGTTGATACGATTGTAGGACGACATGACCGTCCACGGACGCCCCTCCTTGACGGCAATCTCGAATCCTCGCAGATAAATCTCACGCAACGCACGTTGCGACACCCGGGCGTCATTCTGTAAGCGCATCGACTCTTGGTTGTTGGCCGCAAAGTGCTTGACCGAAGTCCCTACGCCTTGCGACTGAATGCCCCGCACCATCGCCGCGCCGCATTTGCCGCTCAGCAACGGGTCCTCGGAATAATATTCGAAATTGCGGCCGCAGAGCGGATGGCGGGGGATGTTCATACCCGGACCGAGAATCACGTCGCAGCCATATTCGAGCACCTCGTTACCCATCGCTGCGCCACAGCGTTCAATAGCCGCCTCGTCCCAGGTCGAGGCGAGCATCGTGCCGATCGGAAAAGCCGTACAGAAATAAGTCCGTGCATCTCCTGCACGTTCCGGATCGATACGAAGGCCCGCAGGACCGTCGGCCATCACCGTTGTCGGAATGCCGTAGGATTCCAAAGAGCGGGTAGTTCCGGCCGAACCGGGAACTGTTTTCAACGTGCGGCCCGTTACAGCGCCCTCGCCAGCGTAACCCTCCATTGAGGTTCCCACCAGCAGGCCGGCCTTCTCCTCAAGGCTCATAGCCGCAACGATCTTCCGGACCGGAGCCTCGCCCAACCGGGGCTTTGCAGACGGAACCGCCACGACCAGCGTCACGGGAAACAAAAACAGTGCGATCAGTAGTTTTTTCATAAAGTATCAATTAACGGTCTGTCGAGGCGTATACCTCGGGAGTATTCAGATAAGTATAGTAATTATCGACATTGCGGCGGGCATCGACATAGAGTTCCGTCATGGTCCCCTCCATCCTGCCTGCGACAAAGAGCGCCGCCCGGACGGTTGTCCCCGCTTTCACGACAAAAGGCCCGTCGTAAAGGTCTGATCCGGGAACCGGGGCCGTACCGTCCAAAGTATAGCGTACTTCGGCGGGATATTTCTCCGTGTCGAGCGTCACCCGGGCCTTTTTGCCTTCGGAAAGCATCTGAGCCGTAATCACAACGTCGTCGCTCAATGGAAAAGCATTGATTCCCCGCGCATGCAGCAACGATACATGAACATTGATACGACGACGGAAATCATTCCACTCACGTCGCTCCCGGGGAGTCCAGGCAAGTTCGGAAACTGCCAGCAAACGCGGGAAAATCATGTATTCCAAATGTTTTTCCGTTTCTATAAACTCGGTCCATGTGCAACCCTGTACCCCGATGACGTGCTCTTTGCCGCCGTCATAGATATATTCGACCGAATCCGGCGAAACGAATTCACCGCGAATTATCGATTCATTGTCGGCCGCCTTTGCAGGGGTATCGGGGACGGGATGAAAACCGTACATCTTCCGAATCGGCGAGAAACCGCCCATCGCGCGCGGCTGTGTATGAGGATCGGCCTGATACCAGTCGAAATAGAGGATCTCGCCCGGCGACATGACCACATCGTAACCGCGGTTGGCCGCCTCGATGCCTCCTCGCTGCCCCCTGTAGGAAATTACCGTAGAGGTGGATCGCAGGTTGTTCTTCAGGATTTCATCCCATCCGATCATCGTGCGTCCGTGTTCCGCCAGAAACTTTTCGGCGTGTTCGACCAGATAGCATTGCACCTGGTCCACTCCGCCCAACTCCCTGGCCAGATGCCGGCATCTGGGACAGCTCTTCCAAGCTGTCCGGTCGGACTCGTCGCCGCCGATATGGATGTATTTCGAGGGGAACAACTCCAGAACCTCGGTCAGGACCTCGTCCATAAATTTCAACGACAGCGGATTGCCGACGCAAAACTCGCCGGAAGTATAGGCCCGGCCCGAGCAGCAGAGCTCCGGATAAGCTGCGAAAACCTCGTCGGAGTGCCCCGGGAACTCAATTTCCGGAATCACCTCGATGAAGCGTTCGGCAGCATAGGCAACGATTCTGCGAATTTCCTCTTTCGTATAGTAACCGCCATAGGCCCCCGGTGTGTCCTCGGGTACATAATGCCTGTCGCCGTAACTCCACCATTCGAGCCAGTCGGACTCCGTACGGAATGCTCCCAGCCGGGTCAGCAGCGGATAAGCGTCGATCCTGATGCGCCAGCCGCCGTTATCCGCCAGGTGGAAATGAAATTTGTTAAGCTTGTACCGTGCCATTTCATCGAGGAGCCGGAATATCGTTTCAACGGGGAAAAAGTGCCGCGAAACATCGAGATGAATACCCCGATAACCGAAACAGGGATTATCGATGATTTCCACGCAGGGAATCCCCTGTGCGGTCGCCAACAGGCACAGCGTCTGCCGGCCGTAGAACAGTCCCGCGGAATCCAGGGCCGTAAGGTCAATGCCCCGGCGAGTCACTTTCAGCCGGTAACCCTCCGGACGAATCTCCGGAGCCGAAGGATCGATTCGGCAGGCAACGTACCCATCGCCTGCACGCTCCACGAATCGGGCGCTGTCCGTTTCAAAGTAACCTCCCGTAAAGGTTGCCTCCTGCGGCATCGGCACCAGAATCATTTCGCCGACAGATCTCCGGCAGGCAGTGCCGAAGAACGAAAGAGCGACAATGGAGATTGCAAAAATGAGTTTCATAATCATATCCTATGGATTGAGTCGATTCCATCCACTCTGCCGGGACAAAATCTACCGGGTACGAAAATACTCCTGACATGGATCATGCAGGTCGAATTTTTACCGAAAAACGGTTGTAGCCCGCTTCTGCGGACAATCAAGCGATTTTATCGCCTTTTTCGTTCAGTCTGTCGATAAATTCCTTGGGAGAGAATCCGAATTTCTTTCTGAAGCACGTACTGAAATATTTCGGGTCGTTGAATCCGGAAGCATAGGCCAGATCGGCAATACGCATCTTCTTCTGCTCTTCGAGCAAATGATAGGCAGCACGCAGTCGCACGTCAATGATAAATGCAGCCGGAGTCAACCCGGTGAGCGATTTGAGTTTTTCGGTAAGAATCGTACGCGACATATTCATTTCACGGGTAAAATCGGCCTGTGCAAATTCGCAATCGTCGATATGCGCATTGACGCACGCCATAGCCTGACGCATGAACTTTTCGTCCATCGAAGTATACTCCAGTTTCTCCACCTCAAAAACCGGCTGGTTGCGGAAATGCAGGCCCCGAATCTCCAATTTTCGGAGTTGATTGACAATCTGAGCGTAGAGCAACTGCAGGTTGAAGGGCTTGGTGACATAGCCGTCCGCCCCCGAATTGTACCCTTCAATCCGGCTTTCGTCGGCATTTTTGGCCGTAAGCAGGATAACCGGAATATGACAGTATTCGAAGGTCTGCTTGATCCGTCGGCACAATTCGATACCGTCCATGCCGGGCATCATGATATCCGAAACGACCAGATCGACCGGCTGTCGGGACAATATACGAAGCGCTTCTTCTCCGTCGGATGCCGTTTCAATTCGGAAATAGGGCGCCAAAAGATTGGAGATCAACAAGAGCAGTTCTTCGTTGTCATCGACGACCAACAGCGTATGGTCAGTGCGTGTGCGGGAGGGGGTATCGGTCATCGCCGCATCGGGCTGCACCGGAACGAATTCTCCGGCCCCTTCGTAAATTTTTTCCGCGGCATCGTCTCCGGTATCATCGTCGATCTCCTCTTCGGTATAAGCATCTCGACCTATGGGTAGCGTGATTCGGAAACAGTTGCCGTCCTGCTCGTCGCTCGACACCCGGATTGAACCTCGGTGGAGGTCGGTGAGATCCTTGACCAACGACAGACCGATACCGGTTCCAATCGTATGGTGTTTCCGGTAATTGCCGTCGTAAAACCGGCGAAAAAGTCCGTCGATAGTCTGCTGGGTCATCAGTTCGCCGCTGTTGGCGACCGAAATGCAGACCGAACAGTCGTCTCCGGTTTCGATCCGGATGATAATTTCACCCTTGTCGGGCGTGTATTTTGCCGCATTGGACAGCAGGTTGTAGACGATCTTATCGAGTTTGTCGGGATCGAACCAGCCGTCGACCTGTTCCGACGAAGCACGGAAATAGACCTTGAGCTGCTTTCGGGCCACAAGCGGGGCAAAAGCTTCCACACACCGGCGAACGAATCCGACGACATCGCCATGCGAAACACGGATTTTCAGATTCCCGCTCTCGACTTTCCGGAATTCGAGTATCTGCTGAATCAGTCGCATCAGCCGCGTCGCATTGGCCGACATGACACCGTAAAGAGTCTGATTGTCCCCTGTGCCGTTGTTCAGGTTCTGGAGCGAAGTAAGAATAATCGTCAGCGGAGTCATCAGTTCGTGAGTGACGTTGGTGAAAAACTGCAATTTGGCATGATTCAGTTCTTCGGTTTTTTGTCGCTCCAACTTCGAAATCTGCACCTCCTGACGCAGCCGGAGCCGGTAGCGCAGGAACCGCACGACCCCATAGGCGAGCACCAGCAGCAGCACGGAATAGATCGTCCAGGCCCACCACGAAAGCCACGGGGCGGGGAGTATCCGCACTGTGAGCGTCCGCTCGTTGCTGCTCCACACGCCGTTTTCCCCGGCAGCCTGCAGACGGAATGTGTAGGTTCCCGGTGAAAGATTGCTGTATGAGGCGAAACGGTGGTGCGAATCGGCCATAACATACTCCTTATCAAATCCGTCGAGCCGGTATCTAAAAATATGATCGCGCGGATTGGCATAGGAGAGCATCGAGAATTCGATGAAGAAGTTGTTCCGGTCGTGCGTAAGCGTCACGGCATCCGTGTAATCGATATCCCGGAGAGAGATGCGCGATCGTTCCCGTGCGGGAATGGTCCGTAACGAACGATTGTGCACCTTGAAGTCTGTGAGCACGATCGGCAGTCTCGTCTGGTGGGGCTGCGTGCGATTGCCGGTGAATATCATCAGCCCATTCGATCCTCCGAAAGCAATGCGTCCGTAATCGACCTGCGCCGAAGCGTTTCGGTTGAAGAAGAACGACTGCATGTCGGCCGATATAATATAGGTATTGATATGCTCGGGATTGCCCAGGCTGTCCGGCGAAAAGGAAAAGACCGAATTATTCGTGGTAATCCACATCCGGCCGTTTTCATCCCGGGCAATATTGCCGATACCTTTGTTTTCCAGATTCGGGAAAGCCGACACGGCCTTAAAGCTCCCTTCCGAAGGAATACGGACCGCAAGTCCGTCCGCAAAAGTCCGGCCCAGATACACCCCGTATCGTCGGCCTGCAGGCAATAGACATGATCGGAAATCATGCCGTTGTCGCGTGTATACTGCCTCCAGGTTCCGTCTGCCGTACGGATATGCAGAATGCCCTGACCGTTGGAAGCGATCCAGACATCGCCTGCTTTGTCGCAACAGATGTCGAACACATAAGTCTGATCGAATGGCGTAGCGTATCCGAGCCATTCAGCAGCGGTGTGGAAACGCCCGTCTGTCGATTCGACGTAAATACCTAACCGGGAGCCTATCCACAGATTGCCGTGCGTATCCTCACACAGAGCAATCACGCAGTCGTCCAGAAAGTTCGGCTGGTTGAAATGATTGATCTGCCGAACCTTGTGCTGCGTTTCGTTATACACCCAAATACCGGCGTTTTGCGTTCCGAAATACAGTTCCCCGGTAGTCGAGCGGCGGATGATCGTATTGACGGTCGAAGTGTAAGGAAGCGACTTCAAATCGGGATGCTCGTGGTAATCGACGATTTTACCGCTTCGAATGTTGTATTTTATAAGGCCGAAATCAAGCAGCCCGAACCAGAAGTCGCCGTTTCCGGCGTAATACATACTTCGAACAGAACTCGTGTTGTAACGGGTTCTGATCGGTTCCAGCCGATCGGACTCGAATTTGGTTCCGCTGGTCTGGACCTTGCAGACGCCGCCACCCAACAAACCGATCCACATCAGTCCGTCACGGGTTCGAAGGATCGAATTCACCTCGTTATAGGGCAGGTCTCCCGCGTTGTCGCCGGGAAAGAAATTCTGGAACGAATCGGGATTGTCGATGTCGTGGAGGGTGCTCATCAGCTTGCGGTCGGAGGCAAAGGCCAGCTCACCCAGCC
>ERZ780226.2153-NODE-2153-length-14036-cov-8.609041_pt1 | contig 14036 bp, 15 predicted proteins | sample MGYA00511165_ERZ780226 | MGnify/ENA primary metagenome ERZ780226 (study PRJEB29588, sample SAMEA2152373) | human gut metagenome | biome: human gut; feature: human-associated habitat; material: faeces | place: Denmark | collected 2008/2010 ...
CTCCGTATAATTACGGATTTCCTTATTTATCTTGACTTCCAATCATAGCACCTCCTTTTTGAGTACAAAAAAATCGCCACCTGCTGTGAAGTGACGATTTGTGTATTTGATATTCTGTTTTAACGGATAAGCCAACTGTAATCTTTACGGCAGTCAAGGATATAATCCACATAAACCGTATCATCTTGGATTTGGTAAAGAACGAGATACCACTTTGCAACAAACATCTTATGATATTTATTCGTCGGTATATACGCTTCTTCAAAAAATGGAAAACGCTGCGACATACGTTCCAAAGAACGCATTGCTTCCATAAGCTCTCGCTTTTTCGCTTTGGCAGCATCTTTATTAACTTGTGCCATAAAACGAATATGTGTTCCCAACATACGCTTTGCCCTGTCGGAAACAATGACTTTATATTTTTTATCTGACATAGGCTTATACCTCTGCAATTACGTCGTCAAGGTAAGCATCGAGTTCATCAAGAGTGCAGCCGTTTCTTCCTGCTATTCTGTCTTCTTCGACAGCAAGCAGTTCTTCTCTTAGCTTCAGCATTTTTTCCCGACGGTTATAAGTTTCAATATCCATAACAACCAAATCTCCTTCACCATTCTTTGTAAGGAATATCGGCTCTGCCGTTTTACGACACATATCTGCAATCTCGTTGTAGTTCTGGCGGATTGCTGCTGATGGACGAATATTCATATTTGCACCTCCTTAAAACAGTCGTGATAGTAATATTCTAACCATATTATACTCATTTCATACAACGAGGTCAACGGATATAGAAAAATTTACATTTACAAGCCCATCATTTCTCTTACAACACGGTCTGCCATTTTGACAGCACCGACAAGGACGAGCATATTGAATACAAGCTCCCCGATATAGCTCACACCATAGATACCGCAGCCGCATCGGGATTGACTACGGGCGGAGAAGAAGCAAACAGGGAAAAGATAATGCAGACAAGCACGATAACCGCACCTTCAAGACACACGGCGGCATAGCTCTTAATGAAGCTCTTCGTGGCTATCTGCGTATTCCGCTTGAACGGAACAGCCTGCACGCTTCAGCTGGAAGGCTGTCCGCTCCAAACGGGAAGCTTTTAAGTTACACCGGATTACGCATGTTCTTGCCATTTATTCAAGGCAGAACGCCTTGTGAACCATTCTGTCAAGGCTTTCATTTTTGTTTTCTGTGCATCTAGAGAATATCCGTCTATCTGCATGGTTGTAGAAACACGGGTGTAAAGATACACTTTTATCTTTTCTTTAGACATTCTTATCACCTCTTAACGTCATTTTCGCAGTCAAAGCATAGCTACTAATTATACCTGTTTATCTGGCAATGAAAGTAATCTGTCTATTACCGGATGAATGATTGCTGTCTCTGTAATCTGATTGATGGCACAAAGTTTCTTCCCTGCATCCTTACTGGATGCTCCACAATGATAAACCAGTTCTGTCTTTTCCCCATAATCAAGTATAATTAACCTGTCGTGACAATCAGGATTCGGCTTAATCCGAATCGTTGGATATTCATTTTGAAAATCCGTCACTAAAGAGTTCGTAAGAAATCCTCTCCCACCTTTTCCATTCTCTGTGAATAAAACAACTTCCACGCCATCTGCTTTCTGTGAAAGGTGTTGTAATGATTTTGCATTCATATAATCATCCACAACATAGATTGATTTCTTTGCCTGTTGATAGATTTCTATGTATGCAATGTCAGCTTCTAACTTCTGGCCTTTATAAATAACAAAATTTTTAACATCTTTTTCCGAAATAAAATTTTCACTTAGCTGTTCAACGTTCTTTTGAATCAAATCAACCTTTTGGTCTGTTTGTTTCTATTTATCTATCAGCCCCACTGTCTGCACCGATATTTCCGTAACTTTAGACGATAGTAATTCCATTTCAGATCTTGTTACAAATTGCTGATTCTGTTTAATATAATGCCGCATTTCTCTAAATGTACGCATAATAAAAATACTTTGTTGTTCAGCTAATTCTCCGCGAAGTACCGTAGCAAGCATATAAATTCCCTGTTCTGTAAACGCAAACGGCATTTTTTTAATATTGAAACCCTGCCTATTGCTCTTTTCGTTCAAAGTCTCAATTTGCGACTTTGAAAATTTCTCTGGTATTTCTTCTTTATTCAGCTGAAACATAAAATCCTCTGGAAATCTGCTAATATTTCGCTTTACCTGCTCATTTAATCGTTTTACTTCATACCCATAAAGTTCTGCTAAATCTTTGTCTAACATTACCTGTTGACCACGAATTATATACACCTTACTACGAATATCATCCGTAGTAACCAATTCTTTTGTTTCTTCCATTATTCCTCCACAATGCTTTCCATCTGCTCCAGTTTCTGCAATGCTTTCATATATGCCATCAGTCTTTTATACTGATCATCTCCAAGACTGTGAATATGCTTCAATATCTTAATATCCGACCTGGTAACTTCATAATCCATATCTGCATCTTTTTTATTTCTGCAATATCCTCTTCATACAGCTTACCCGTTTCATTTGCTTTCTTAGCATACTGATTGAGATTATTACTAATCCTTGTATGCAAAGATATTACCCGGTTCAAATCAGGCCATTCAGAGATTATTACATACCCGTTTAACGCCATCTTCCTGATATACGCACTCATATTATGAACTCCGGCTTCCTTTATCCGATCATGCAATATTTCCACCTCCTCCGGTTTAAATTTTACATAAATACCTTTTGAATACTCTTTCACTTTGCATTTCCTCCACTCTTTTTACTTTGTTTTTTAGAAATCACTCTATCAGGACATTTGATGACTTTCTAAAAATAGGCAACAAAAAAGGCAACCGATGTTACTCGATTGCCATGCTGCCACTTTTACAAGACTATATACGCTCAAAAATTTGTTAGTATTGTACAAACAGTTTTGTGAATAATTCTGTCCATTTTCCATTACAAAATGATAATTGACTTTTTAGAAATAGTTATTCTCAGATTTTCTACAAAATTAGAAAAAGGGGCTGTTGCAAAACTAACTTAATCGGTTAGCTTTGTAGCAGCCCCTTTCTAATAAGGGACTTTTTTTACAGCCCCTTTCGGACCAAGGATATGCTTAAATTGCAAATATCATTTTCCTAGCGTAATTTCAGACTTTTAAAGATCATAGTAATCCATTATATTCTCTTTGTTTTAAAGCAAAAAGCCCTGATTCTTTTCCCAATGCCCTGCATAGAAAAACTGGTGGATTTTTCAACCATTCCTTACAAATAAATATTGAATATACATCTCCTCCCCGTACTTTAGGGAAATCCTCAGCATCCAGCATTCTTCCCACAAAACGGCCTCCAGCAATAACATAAATCTCCAGGTTTTTTCCTTCCCAAATAAATCTTGTGTCATATTCATATGTTTTTGTTTCAGGGGTTAATGCATACCAATTACCTTCTTCAAAATATACAGGTAATTGAGACCTAAAACTTTTTATCGATTGATAATTGATTGGATCTACCAGGCCAATTCTATTTTTTCTGATTAGCTTTCCATATACAAGCTTAACTTTTTTCAAATGTTGTGTATCAAATCTACGAATAACTCTTAATGTAAGTTCTATTCTTCCATCACCATGCAAATAATCACTGAGATCAAACCAAGGATCCGAATGTTCTACAATCCCACTATATTTTCCATTTACATAAACGTAAATCAAAGCCTCTGCATTTTCTATGTAAAGGAACAATCCATCCATATCTTTATTAATGCTTACAAAACGGTCATAGACACATTTAAACGGAGTCACTGCCAATCTATAATCATCGATTCCCCCATACGGAAGATAAGGACTATACCGGAACATATACTTTTCTTGAATTTCAGAATCATCCAGATCATAAATCCATCCATCAGTAATATCCTCTTCTCCATAGATTTGCATCATTCCATTGATTCCTTTTAATGATCCCATGTGAAGAGCAGGGCAACGAATATCATCAAAGTTATCATGTCCCCAGATTTCTGTTTCAATCCTCCATTTACCTTCGGTAAATGTCTTTCTTTGACATATTCCCTCTGAGTAAAATACAGAGTCAAATTTATCATCATGGTAAATCTGAATGATATCAGATACATTCTTTAAAAGTACATCTGTTTTCTTTGGTAAACTAAACTCATATGAAGCAGTTCCACGGTATATACCTAGCTTTTCCATGAATACGGGACATTTCATTCCTAAATCAGCTTTTTTAGGGAGAACTAGTTCATTTTCGAAATTATAAATATTTGTTTCTATATATTGATGTTCAATATCACCTGAAACTTCTGGTAATCCAGGGATTGAACCCATAGCCACATTTTCAGTAGTATCATAACGGATTACAATATCAGAGATTGTAATTTTCTCGCCAGGCTCAAGATAATATCTTTGATTCAGGTTAACAACTTTTATACAGAACTCTGCAGTTCCTTCTCCGTAAAAGCAGTAAACCTTTTTGTCATTATGTAATGAATATGCAAATTCCTGATTTGTACATATCAAAGTTACATCATCCGTCATCTGCATTCTGATTGGTAACAGCTTTGCCTTTTGGGATGGTAATGTTATATTTATAATTTCATTATCTACTTCCAGCTTCTGATTGCATTCCTGATCTACAATATTTGAGGCAATAACTAAACTCTTATTTTTCATCACGAGAGATGGAGTCGTACGTAGTTTTCCTGATGTTTCCCATATTCTTACATCGTTAGAGATAATCGGTCTGGCCGTTGCAAGGTCCTCACCGAATTCATGTATAAGTGCTGCAAGTAATCTGGCCTCATAAAACTCCTTATTGACCTCACCTGCTGCTCCAATCATAGAATTGAAATCATAATCTGCAGACATAAGTGACAAAGCTTCCGTGGCACTTGCACCCCAATTAGATATACCTGTGTTATATTCCATAGTGGTTCCAGCAGTCTGATTATAAGGACTGACCAGCTTGGCTCCACAAACCAGTAACCGTTTTAGATAACTGTGTTCTCTATTGGTCTCTGTTACTATAAACGGCATATTTCTTTCTTGGACGGCCTCCCTTAAATGAAGGCATCTTCTTTCCAAACCCTCTGAATTCCAGTCACTGTAAATATTATATGCTGTAATTAATCCTGGTACCAGTCCGCCACTACGTAGCATGTCATTCTGTCCACAGCAATAGAACATTGGGATGTTAATGCCCAAATCTTCTGCCCTTTCTTTTATTCTTTCCATATAAGTAATAGGATTGGCACATGGGAAATAATCCAGTTCATTTTCTATCTGTAAGCAAAAAACAGTTCCTCCATTGGTGATTTGAAACTCCGCTATAATTGGGAGTATTTTATCATACCAGGCGCCTATCTTTTCGAGAAACACTGGATCATTTTGGCGGACATTTACATCATCAGCATACAGCCAGGCAGGAATGGCACCACCATCCCACTCTGAGCAGATATAAGGTCCTGGACGTGCAATTACCATTAAGGCATTCTCTTTTGCCAGTTGTAAGAACTTTTTGACGTCCCTGTTTTCGGAAAAATCCCATATACCTGGATTTATTTCATGATAATTCCATGGGAAGTAGACATCAATCGTATCATATCCGGCCTTTTTTAAAAGCTGCATTCTCTCATTCCATTTTTGTTCAGGTATTCTGAAATAAAAAAGAGAAGATGCAAGTAATGTTTTATATGTTCCGTTAATATTGATTCCTTTTTTATCAAATTCTATTGTACCCATAATTAATTTCTATCCTTTCAATCCGCTATGTACCATACCATTTGTGATCTGTTTTTCAAAAAATAGATATACAATCAGCAATGGAAGCAATGCGCACACATTCCCAGCCATAACAACACCGTATTGCATTGTATGTTCTGTTTGGAAAAATTTCAATCCAAGCTGAATGGTAAATTTATCTCTACTATTGATATAGATAAGAGGTGCAAGATAATCATTCCAAACCTGAATAAATGTGAATATAATTAATGTTGTTATTCCAGGTTTTGCCTGAGGCATGATGATTTTTAAAAAAGTTCTTGCCTCGTTAGCGCCGTCAATCTTGGCAGCTTCACGAAGTTCATTAGGAACACCCATAAAAAACTGTCTTAATAGGAACACACCAAAAGCACTTGCAAATTGACCAAGAATCAAAGCAAGGCGAGTATCTGTTAATCCCATTTTGCTAATCAGTTGATACTGTGGAATCATAATAGTATGCCATGGGACCATCATTGTGGCAAGATAGCAAGCAAATAGAAAATTCTTTCCAATAAATTCTAGTTTTGCAAAGGCATATGCTGCCATAGCACATAAAATAACCTGCCCCACAGTAGCGCATACTGTAACTATTGCCGTATTAATGTAATATTTTAAAAAAGGCTCCTCCGTCCAGACCTTTATATAATTCGAAAAGGTTACTGGATTCGGTATCCATTTGATTGGCGTTGTGAAAATTTGTGAAGATATTTTAAAGGATGTTGAAAACATCCAGATAAATGGAAATATCATGGTCAAGGATATTAGGAGCATACATATGTAGAATACTACGTTAGCTACTGATTTCTTATATTTCATACTTTTTCCTTTCAGTCATAATTGACCCAATACTTTTGGACTATAAATTGTATTACAGTTATAACAAGCACAACTGCAAACAAAAAATATGCCAGAGAAGAAGCATACCCCATTTTAAGATTTTTAAATCCTTCCACATAAATACGATAAGCAAGAACATTGGTACTCATACCTGGTCCACCGTCTGTCATGATACTAATTAAATCAAATACCTGAAACGAATTTATCACAATTAATACCATGTTCAGAAACATGGTCGGACTAAGTAAAGGAAGCGTTATTTTTGTATATCGTTGCAGGCTATTGGCTCCATCTAAAGCAACTGATTCATAAAGTTCCTCCGGTATCGTCTGCATGCCGGCTAGAAAAATCAACATATAATATCCAGCAGATTTCCAGATGGATACAATAATTACAGCATAAAGAGCCCATGTTGTTGATGCAAGCCATCTAGGTGGATTGCTGACGCCCATCTGCAACAGAATTGTATTCAATGGTCCTCCGTCCGGGTTAAATATCATTTTCCAAATTAATGCAACAGACACCATAGAGGTTATATATGGAATAAAAAAAACCATTCTGAACAATTTCTTCATTTTCTTTAAATGGTTAAGCATTGTTGCAAGGATTAACGAAATAACCAGAGTCGCTGAAGAATAGATTAATGCATATACTACATTATTCTTTATTGCTACTTTAAAATATCTATCAGAAAACATTTTTTGGTAATTTTCCAATCCCACAAAATTCATATTTTTTGAAAGTGCAGAGTAATCCGTCAGGCTATAACAAAAACCCATCACCATTGGAATGATAAGAAAGACAAGAAACGCAATAAAACTTGGTGCTACAAAGCACCACCCGGTCACGGATTTTCTAATCCTTCTGCTTATTCCTTTTTGGTTCATTCAATTCCCTCCCTTATATAATTTCTGTAGGGCAAATATATTGCCCTACAGAAATGAAATACTTATTTGCCAAGCAATTCCGCACGTCTTTCAGTGAAGTTATCAATGGTATCATCAATTGTCTGCTCACCTATAAGGTACAATTCTCTCTCTTCCATATAGATACTCTGAAGTTCATTAAACTTATCAAAAGAAGCTCCTTCTGAAATCTTGTCAACATCCAATAGATACTCTGCTCCCTCTCCTACAACTTCTTTATATGTGTCTATAATGGAATCACTAACATATGCAGGAAGCATACCATAGGATGCTATGATTTTTTCTCCTTCTTCTCCAGCCAAATAACAAGTAAAATCAAATGCCTCTTCAACATGACTAGTACTAGCATTAATTCCAATAAAGGTACTTACACCTCCAAGAGTTAACGGGTCACTGTCCTCACTTAACTGAGGAAGTAATGCAATACCCATCTCAAATGTGTCATTTAAGGAAGGATCACTCTCCAACAGTTTATTAATATCGCTGACACACCAGTCTCCATTAGGAAGCATTGCAGCCTGTCCCGAACACAAATATGTGAGATAATCTGCTCCTGTACTTACCATTTCAGAATAGCTGAGATGTGACTTGTCGACATTGTAAAATCTATTCAATTGTTCTAGCCAAGCACGTGTTGCAGTAAGATCATCATCTTCTATGCCAGCTCTCATCTGACGTGTCATAAATGGAGCAAATAACCACTCAGGAAGATAGCCACCATAAACCTTTTTACCATCAAACTCACCTGTCAACTGTTTTGCAATCTCTGCATATTCTTCCCATGTAATATTTTCTGGATAGGGAACATTCTGCTCTTCAAATACTTTCTTATTATAAAAAAGTGCGTATGATTGAGCCCTGTAAGGAAGCGCATAAAACTTTCCGTCTATTTCAGAATCTGCAAAACCATTCCCATATGCAGAAACATCTACTCCCTTTTCCTGAATCAAGTCTGTAATATTTTCAAGATTTCCGGTGCTTGCCATCTGGCTAAGCTGTGCGATAGATCTCATGCTGTATAAATCAATATCATTACTTCCAGCAAGCATGGTTACTAGTTTATCATCATAATCAGAACCGGCCACAACTGTAAGTTTTACTTCCACACCATTATTTTGAGCATTATAGGCGTCTACAATATCCTGAAGATAATCACCTTCATTCCAGGCAAAATAATTTAATGTCACTTTTTCGCCAGTCTCTGGTGTTACTGAGTTTTCATTCTCTGGTTCTTTCGTTTCTGCTTCTACTGTTGGTTGGTTTTCAGCCTTTGTACCGTTAGAAGATTCACTATCACTGCTACTCGCTTTTCCGCATCCGACGATATTGGTAACCGTTAATATCGCGATTAGTCCAAGTGCTACAATTCTTTTCTTTCTCATAAAACCTACCTCCATATATTAATGTGTAATAATTTTGACAGGTAAGTCTGTACCCTGACAGACACACCTGTTGAGAATATTATACATACTAACTACCAATAATAAAGTTCATTAATTTCCACCAATCTCACAACTCCTCTTTTTTGATTAGAAAATCTAATTTTTTTTTATGCAATTTGTATACATATAGTTAAAAGGCTCCTGGAAAATTTCCTTGGAGCCCTTTAACAAATCAAACTATCAGCATTAATTATTTCATTATTTCTGCCTCTCCTTGACTTTATCCATATAATAAAAGAAACCGCTTTTCTCTGTCTTTTCAATAGCGTCCTCAATATTTCTACATTTCAATTTTTTTGTAATATTACGAATATGCGTTTTCATAGTTGCTGACTCAATATACCGTTCTGAGCAGATCTCTTTTTGATTTTTTCCAAGATGCAATTCATATAATATAGCTCGTTCTGTATCAGTCAATAAATCAACCAAATACATGCTGTAAATCAGACTATCTTCATTATTCTTCATCCTTTTAAATTCATTTGTAATCTTTTTTGCCACATTTGAACGTATTACCTGCTTTCCATTATAGACGTCTCGGATACACTGAACCATGGCCTGCTCTGTCGCTGTTTTCTGAATGTAATTACATGCACCAGCCTGAAAAGCAGCATAAATCATGTCATCATCTTCATAGACAGTTAAAATAACTATTCTAATCTTCGGCAATGCTTCCATTATCTGTTTAGTTGCGGTTATTCCAGCATACTTATTTTCCATTTCGATATCCATTAAAATAACATCTGGTTGGCAAACAGCACTCTTCATCACAGCTTCATATCCATTGTTTGCAATCGCTACAATCTCCATATCCTTTGCTTTATTAATAATTTCACTATACCTATGGCAAAGGGATAGGATATCATCTACCACCATTACTCGTATCTTTTCATTCATTCTTATCATCCGTGCCTTTCTTTACTTATAATGGGAAGCCATATCTGTATCACTGCTCCACCATCAGGAGCATTTGTCGCTTCAATTTTTCCCATATGGCTATTAACTATTCTTTTTGAAAACGATAAGCCAATTCCCCAATTTGTTTTTGTTGATTTGGTAGAGACAAATGGTTCAAAAAGTCGTTCTGCTACTGCCTCATTTATTCCTGGTCCATAATCTCTAATCTTAATCCTTACTCTTTTGTCATGTTCTTCTATTGATATGATAATCTTTCTATCTGATTGGGAATTTGTCTCCATAGCTTCAATGGAGTTAAGAAAGATATTCTGAAAGACCTCACCCATATAATTTCGGTCAATGAATACATATATCGATTTGTTAGTTTCCTTAAAATCACAGATTATATTATTCTCATTCAGGGCAGGAGCTGCTTTTTCTATTGATTGTCTTATCACATCATTCAGATTGGACAACCTCTGATTCAAGACAATCCTATTGGATTTTTTTTGAAGGGTATCCATGCGTTCATACATATTTCTACAGGTTTCCTTAATTCTTTGAAGGCTTGTCTCAGTAATGTCAGGTTTTTTCATTATCCAGTCTGCTTCAGACTCGATGCTCAGAATCTCATTTTTTACATAATGACTTAGTGCCCTTGTGGAAATCTCTGCTGATGCAACCATATTTGAAAACACATACTCGTTGTTAAGTATTTTTTTATTCGTTTTTTCATATTCGTAAAGAGAAATTATTAATATGAATAGAAAAACAATTATAAGATATGGAATTACTTTCATAAGAGACGTATAGTTGCCCAACTTTAAAGAATAATATGTAACATAATCTGCTACTCTGGATACATGCAGCAAATGATTGGGTAGATTAAAAAACATATAAATGTACATAACACAGATTCCTGTTTCAATCAAAACCATACTGCCTTTAATCCTGCGCAAAAAACGGAGCGGCTCTTTTGAAAAGTAGGAAACAATAATTTTATAAAAACTGTAAAAAATACAGAAAATGTTTCCATGGATTGTAAATTGATGATAGATATCATAGAAATCTTCTATAATTACCGGATTTGGAAGAAAGCCAGCCCTTCCATAATAAATAAAGCAATAAACATAAGGATTATATAAAATAATCTCAACGCTCCAAAATACGATTAATAAAATGGTGATTGTTTTATGCACTCTATCTTTGTAGTATTCATAAATGGCCCATGAAAAAAAATAATTACACACAATAAATAAAACACTGCATAAATTCATCCCACTAATAATTTGAAATTTACTGATATCCAAATACATCATTCGGAAATGAAGCTGTTTGCTGATGTGGAAGTATTGGTAAATTATATTATCGTAATTATTGTCTTTTGCCATGTATAATGATGTAAAAAAACAAACCCCTAAAAAAGAAAGGAGCATGCCTATTACTGGTACCATTGTTTTAAATGTATAAGTTTTTTCTTTCATTTTCTCCTCAAGTCGCTAGCGCAATGGCTTGCCTCCGTTTCAATACTTTAATTACTGAACTGCATATTTTAATTTCAGAACTGATCTTTTTATCTGCTTTTATTTAGACACCTTACCTATAGATTATATCATAATTACTATAAGATGAAAAGTTATAATACAAAAACAGCTTTGCTCATATGCTGTGCTGTTTATCGCTTAAATGTTGGTTCAACTGCCTAGATTTTCTCTAGAAATTACAGAATCAGAACTTTAGATACAGGAAAGCCCCGGAAAACCTTGATTTTGCTACATTCCCTTTTGCATGAACACCAGAATCGGTTCGACTTGCACCAATTACCGTGATTTCCTCTTCGAGATACCACCAGTATAATGGACTTTTTATCAAAACCAGAGTCGGTTAATAAAATGATTGTTGCTTCTCAAATTGGTTTACCTGCACTTACAGGCATAGTCAAAGAACTAGAAAATCAATTTGGAAATTGTGCTTTATTTCCTCTTAATCATAATGCTAAAGACTACAACGCACCAAACCGACGTAACATCGGTTGGATGGTACGCTTCGTCATGAGAGAATACGGTTACACTCCTGTTTCCAAAGGCACAGAGCGATCAAGAATCGGAAAATTTTCTGGTTCAAAATATTTGGGGACCTCTGCCATTTATGAAAAAACTATTTCAAATCCAAATCGTACCATAGTCATAATAGATAAATAAGCTTCAATTGTTGAGTATTAAATATAACGCAAGAAGGGGCTGTAAAAAAAGTCCCTTAATAGAAAAATCGCTGTGAGCATAGAACTTACAGCGATTTTTTGATATAATTAGTTATGCGACTAACCAACTACACTAATAATCATTCTACACCAAGACAGTTAAAATTACCACTGGATTTAGAAAAACTTATTGATATTTCTGATCCGGTGTATACCTTTTGTGATGTAATGGATCACATTGACCTAACACCATACTTTGCAGAGGAAGGCTGCAGAACAGGTCGACCAAAATGTGATGCACAGAAGTTATTAAAGGTGATACTGTTTGCATTCATGGAGCATGGAATCAGCTCATTAAGAGAAATTGAAAAGATGTGCCGAACGGATATCCGATATATGTATCTTCTTGACGATATGAAAGCTCCGTCATTTGCCACTTTCGGCAACTTTATCCGAAAGGAACTTACCACTTCTATTGAACAGATATTTAGCGATATTAACAGTTACCTCTTTGAAACAGACCATGTAGATTTGAACCATACTTACATCGATGGAACCAAGATGGAGGCCAACGCAAATCGTTACACCTGGGTATGGAAAAAGTCTTGTATCAAGAATCGTGACAAGGTATTTGAAAAAATATCTCTGCTGATAGATGCAATGAATTCAGAAGTACTTAACTTTCAAGAAATAAGACTGGAAAAGCGAGAGAATTACGCGATAGATTATGTAGAAACACTGCTAGAAAACTACCGTAAGGTAACAGGTCTTGATTGTTCAAAGTTTGTATCTGGGATAGGTCATAGGAAAAGTCTACATCAGAAGCAATACCAGGAATTACAGGGATATTTGGAACGATTAAAGGCTTACGCAAAGCACATAGAGATATGTGGAGAAAGTAGAAACAGTTACGCAAAAACAGATCATGATGCAACCTTTATGCGGATTAAAAGAGACTACATGGGAAATGATCAGCTTCTTCCAGCATACAACATGCAGGTTGCCGTATGCGATGAATACATAGCTGTCATTGATGCAAAGCCATATGCATCTGACATGGAGTGTTTTATTCCACTAATGGAAAAATTCAAAGAAACCTATGGCCATTATCCTAAATATCCTGTTGCAGATGCCGGATATGGTTCCTACAATAATTACCTTTATTGCGAGGAACATGGTATGGAGAAATTCATGAAGTTTACCATGTTTGAAAAAGAAACAAAGAATGAAAAGTATCATAATAATCCGTATCGCGCAGTGAATTTTAAAAGAGACTCACAAGGAAATCTCATATGTCCTAATGGTAAGAAATTCATCTATAAATACGATAAACATGTGCGCGGAAACAAATATGGCCGAACAGAAGAAATCTATGAATGTGAGAATTGCGAAGGTTGTCTGTATAAATCTGAATGCTGCAAGAGAGCATCTGGGAACCGTACGATACAGATAAATCGTGAACTAACATCATTTCACCAAGAGGTCATTTCTAATCTTAAATCCATACACGGGGCACTGTTGTGTATGAATAGGAGTATTCAGTCGGAAGGAACATTTGGAGTTATTAAGTGGGACAGATCTTACAAAAGGCTCTTTCGGAGAGGTGAAAAAGCTGTAATTTTAGAGTTTACGCTGATTTCTTGTGGTTACAACCTTTACAAATATCACAATAAAAGGAAACGAGTGCAGTTAATAGCTTGAGATTTAGCCTAATAGACGTAGTTAGTTAGCCTGTAATTGCACAGGTTTATTAAATGAACCATTTTTTTAGAGAAAAGTCTAGAAAAGAATCGAAATGCCATAGCAACATCAACTGATGTCGCTATGGCATTTCGTTAGAACTGTTTTTTTACAGCCCCTCCATTTGTACATTCGTATTTTCTGCTTTTGGGTATAAAATCTCCGCAGTTAAATATAGAATATTTGTTCGTTTTTGTCAAGTCTTACTTGC
>ERZ780226.2158-NODE-2158-length-14013-cov-5.464823_pt1 | contig 14013 bp, 10 predicted proteins | sample MGYA00511165_ERZ780226 | MGnify/ENA primary metagenome ERZ780226 (study PRJEB29588, sample SAMEA2152373) | human gut metagenome | biome: human gut; feature: human-associated habitat; material: faeces | place: Denmark | collected 2008/2010 ...
CGCCATCAAAAACCATATCCATCCGGCAATAGTCACCAAAAACAATATCGCAAACATAAAAACTCGTCGACTCATAAAATTATTATCTAGCACAAACAACATTGCTACTTTTATGCGAAAGACGTTTCGAACGAAAACAAGTCTTTTAAAGAAATATGGAATCAATGCACAAATTAATGGGAACAATGAGTTAGTGTTACCGACCAATAATGTTGTTGAGCTAAATCGTACTTTAGAATTTCTTAATGAAGATATATTTAGAGGTATCATCACTGATAGCCTTTATCGTTCAAATTCCAAGAAAAAAGACAATCGCTAATCATGAGTGAGAATAACAAAATAATACTCTATCAAGACGATAATGAGATAATACGTGTGTCTGTTCGCTTTTCCGATGAAGATTTGTGGCTGACACAGAATCAGTTGGCGGAAATATATTGTACTACACAACAGAATATCAGCCAACATGTAGATAACATCTATAAAGACGGAGAATTATTCACAGAAGCAACTAACAAGAAATTCTTGTTAGTTCGTCAGGAAGGCAATCGTCAGGTGAGACGTAACATTGACCATTACAATCTTGACATGGTTATCGCCTTGGGCTATCGTGTGCAATCTCAGGTTGCAACCCGTTTTCGCCGTTGGGCGACTCAACGGCTTCATGAATATATCCAAAAGGGATTTGCTATGGATGATGAGCGGTTGAAGCAAGGGGGTAATCGTTACTTCCGTGAGTTGCTGCAACGCATCAGGGATATTCGTAGTAGTGAACGTAACTTCTATCAACAGGTTACGGACATATATGCCACAGCCACGGACTATGACCCACGGGACGAGATGACAAAGATGTTTTTTGCCACCGTGCAAAACAAGCTCCATTATGCCGTTCACGAAAATACGGCAGCGGAAGTTATCTATAATCGTGTGGATAATGAGAAGCCGTTTGTGGGTATGACGAACTTCAAAGGCAACTATGTGACTAAGGATGATGTGAAGATTGCCAAGAACTATTTGTCAGAAATAGAACTCCAGCGTTTGAATCTGCTTGTTTCCGGTTTCTTGGACTTTGCCGAGTTCCAGGCATTGGAAATGAATCCCATGACCATGAAAGATTGGATAGAGGCATTGGATAATCAGATTATTGCCCATAAACGAAAGGTTTTGATTGATAAGGGACGTATTTCACATAAACAGGCGATTGAAAAGGCAGAAAAGGAATTCGCCATCTATCGCAAACGCGAAATGGATTTGCTTGAAAGTGATTTTGATAAAGAAATCAAAAGATTAAAGGACAAGAATGATAATAATCCAAACTAATCCACTACCTTTGCATTTGAAGTCAGCGTTCTTTGGGTTTAACAAGGCAGAATACAGAACTTCGCTCGTTTCTAAATCGTTACCTATCAAGAAGCCAATCTTTGCAACCCATTCAATTTGAGCGATAAAGACAATGCACAATGTCTTGCCACGTGGTAGGTCAAACGAACCTTGAAACCGCATTGTATGCTTATATCTTTGAGTATTTTGTTACAACTTCCGCGTCCACCGTGATACAACACATCAGAGGCAGGTTTCCGTTGGGTTTGGCACTGCCTTTCTTCACGTAGAATAACACTTTGAATGTACTTCGCTACGCTTTGCCCAAATTTACTTTTTGCTATGTGTTTATTTTACGATTGTTCCGACAAAGGTTTGTGCTCCTGCATTATTCAAGATATATACTGTATAGAATCCGCCGGGTAATGAGGCTATGGACATTTGGGGTGCATAAACAAAATATTTTATTTCTTCACCGGTAGCAGTAAATATTTTCACTGTCTTTGCCTCTTTTATTTCAGGCAGGGTGAGAATATCTCCGTCATTTAGTAAAGGCATGTCCGTTTCTGAAATTGCATTCAGTTCCAAGGGAGCACTTTCGTTTCCAAAACGGTCGGCAGCTGTTACGGCAAAATAACGTTTTTGTCGCCAAGGTGAAATAGGAGTATATTCGTATTCCGTATGGGTGAGATAGGTTTCCAGTAAGTTTCCGGCATCTGTGATATCTACTGGATAGGTATCTGAGGCATAAAGATGATAGGTGACAAGACCTCCGTTGTTATCTGTGGAAATCTGCCAGCTCATATGCATTTTGCCGTCCGGCAACAGTTGCAGGGAAGGCATGGCCGGAGTGGATGGGGGGATGCTGTCCATCCAGGTCATTGGGGGAATCAATGCCGGAGTGGTATAGAAATTCTCTTGGAGTTCGTCCCAAATGCCTTTGGTGTTGTTCAATAGAAAACGATTGCGGAAGTAGGCTTGTCCGTTTAGTTTTATCTGACGGGTGAAATGAAGTTGGCGGACTATTTCGTCCAACGGCCAATTTTGTTCGTCGGGAGAAAGGAAATAAATGCCCAAACCTGGTACTATCCAGCGGTTACCGCAATTCTCTTTCCAATCCAATGCAAAAGGATAGAAATTATTTCCCTGAAAATACATCATCGGGAACAACGCATCATGAATACCTTCTTTTAGCCATTTCTGAGCATCTTGGTAAACTACATGATAAGCGTTCCATCCACGGGAGGGATATCGGTTGGTATCTCGGTATTTGCCAATAGGGGAACTGCTGACTTTCACCCAGGGTTTGATAGTCTTGATGTCGGTATAGAGCCTATGCACAATATCTGTGATATTATCACGCCGCCATTGTTTCAACTCCTTACCTTTGCCGTATTTCCGGTAGGTGTCCTTGTCGGGAAAGTTGTCGGCTTGCTCAGGGTAGCGGATGTAATCGAAATGAATGCCGTCTATATCATAACGGGAAGTTATTTCTTTTACGATGCATGACAGATATTCTTTGGTTCCCGGATTTCCCGGGTCCAAGTACCAGTTACCTTTATAAAGTTTGCAAATAGTCCGGTTTTTCCGTACTACGGAGCTACGTCCTTGCAATTGTACTTGACGGGTGTTTCCGGCAGGAATCGTAACAATCCATGCATGTAGTTCCATGCCGCGTTTGTGGCATTCTCCGATGGCGAAAGCCAAAGGGTCATATCCGGGATTCCCTCCTGTGCTACCTGTCAGTGATTCGGCGAAAGTTTCTATGGCGGAAGGATAAATCATATCTCCGCGCAGACGGGTTTGCAACAATACCGTATTGAAATTGGCGGCTTTCAGGCGATCCAGTATATCACATAATTCTTTTTGCTGACGCCGGATGCCTGATGCGTTTACTGCCTTGTTACGAGGCCAGTCCATTCCTCCGAGCGTAGTGAGCCAGGTGGCACGGATTTCATATTTAGGTTGTGAGAAAACGGGTGATAAACTCACTATGACTAGTAATAAAGTTATAAAGAATGTTCGCATTTACTTTAATTTTAGGGCAAAGATACGAAGTAATCAATTAATTCGTTACTTTTGCCCCAACAAAACAAAAAATAGAATATGATAACCTTTATTATTGCATTATTGGTTCTTGTAGGCGGATACTTTTTGTATGGAAGTTATGTGGAACGTGTGTTCGGTCCTGACAAGATTAGGAAGACACCTGCCCTGACCATGGCGGATGGTGTTGACTTTATTCCACTTCCTACTTGGAAGATTTTCATGATTCAATTTTTGAATATAGCCGGCTTAGGACCTATTTTCGGTGCTATAATGGGAGCGAAGTTTGGTACGGCGTCTTATTTGTGGATTGTTTTAGGTACCATTTTTGCCGGGGCGGTACACGATTATTTGTCCGGAATGCTTTCCATTCGGCATGAGGGCGAGAGTTTGCCGGAAATTATCGGTCGTTATTTAGGCCTTCCCACAAAGCAGTTGATGCGCGGTTTTACGGTTGTGCTGATGATATTAGTCGGAGCGGTTTTTGTGGCAGGACCTGCCGGATTGCTTGCCAAACTTACTCCGGAGTATATGGATGTTACTTTTTGGATTATAGTCGTATTTGTCTATTATATGTTGGCTACATTGTTGCCGGTAGATAAGATTATAGGAAAAATATATCCGTTGTTTGCCATTGCTTTATTGTTTATGGCGGTGGGGATTTTGGTGATGTTGTTATGGAATCATCCGGCATTGCCCGAAATTACGGACGGGCTGCATAATACCCACCCTGCCGGATTACCAATTTTTCCTATCATGTTTGTTTCTATTGCTTGTGGGGCAATCAGTGGCTTTCATGCCACACAATCTCCGTTGATGGCACGTTGTATGAAGAATGAGAAGTATGGCCGTCCTATTTTTTATGGAGCGATGGTGACCGAAGGGATCGTGGCATTGATTTGGGCTGCTGCCGCTACTTGTTTTTTTCATCAAAATGGTATGGAGGAGAGTAATGCTTCGATTATTGTGGACAGCATAACCAAGGAATGGTTGGGTACGATAGGAGGTTTATTGGCTGTATTGGGGGTAATTGCCGCTCCTATTACCAGTGGAGATACCGCTTTGCGTTCAGCTCGTTTGATTGTTGCCGATTTTATGCATTTGGAACAAAAAAGTATAGCGAAACGTTTATTGATTTGTATTCCTATTTTTGCGGTAACTATCGGTATATTGTTGTACAGTCAGCGTGATGCGGCGGGATTTGATATGATATGGCGTTATTTTGCCTGGTGTAATCAGGCTTTGTCTGTGTTTACTTTGTGGGCGGTCACTGTTTTTCTGGTACGTGCGAAAAAGAATTATTATATTACCTTGTTTCCTGCCTTGTTTATGACGGCTGTATGTTCTACTTATATTTGCATTGCTCCCGAAGGATTGGCACTTTCTGATTATGTATCTTATATAATCGGTGGTCTTTGCACGTTGGTAGCCGCTATAGGGTTTGTAAGTTGGTATAGGAAACAAAACAGCATAGTTTATGAAAAAATATAGAAAATCGATTTGGTTGCCTGTCGCTTTGTTGGTTTATACTACAGCGATGGCCGTTTATTTTATTCCGCGTAATACGGAAATAAGTGATACGGAAAAGTATCTCACAGTAGGTTTATCCTATATGATAATAGCGTTGTTATGGATTGTCCTTCGTAAGAAAGAAAAGGCGGAGGAAAGACGTGAACGTGATTTGGAAAATAAAAAATAACTATTAAACGACAACATTATGAAGAAAATTTTAGTCAGCTTGATGCTGTTGGTAATGACTGCACTGAGTGCGCATGCTCAATTTGAGAAGGAGGTATGGTATGTGAATGCTTCATTGACAGGGCTTGACCTATCTCATAGCAAGAATGAGGGTACAAATTTTGGTTTCGCTTTGACCGGTGGTGCGTTTGTAGCCGATAATGTGGCTGTATTGCTGAATTTTAAGGGCAATTATGTAGAACATGGAATGGATGAAACCAGTATTGGTGCACAAGGACGTTATTATTTTTCCAGTTGCGGTATTTATGGAGGATTGGGAATGGCGTATAAGCACCTTTCTTGTGTAGGATTTAAAAAGAATCTGGTTTGTTTGACACCGGAAGTCGGATATGCTTTTTTCTTGGGCAGAAATGTGACTATTGAGCCGTCTGTATATTATGACTTGAGTTTTAGTGATATTTCAGAATTTAGTAAATTAGGCTTCAAGATAGGGTTCGGAGTTTACTTCTGATTGATGTAATTCCACCACAGATTACGCAGATTATTGAATGGGAGAATTCATTGAATTTCAATCTATGTAAATCTGTATAATCTGTGGTGGAAAAACTTTTTATGTGAGATTAATGCGCATAGAGATGCGTGAACGGAATTTCTTTACCATCACTACCTGTTACTTTTAATTTCAGTTGTCCTCCGTTTTGGTCGAAATAACGTAATTCCATTGGATGATATCCTTTCGCCAATGCCTTTTGTCCCACTATTTCTTTAGGTCCGTGAGGTCCGTCATTGTCTACTATCTGTTCACTGTCTATGGTCAATGTACTACCATCGTCGGACAGGAGTGCAAAAGTGTAGATATCGTCTTGAGGAGCATTGAAATATCCTTTGATAATCAGTCCGATATTTCCTTTTACTTTTTTAGGAATCATAACGTCTTCCACTGGATAAGTACCATTGACCGGAGCTTTTTCTATTTCACTGCATTTATTTCCTTTAAATTCGTGCCATGTAGCTTTCAAACCCGGATTGGAAGGAGCGGCAGTTACAGAGGGGGTATATTCACTTTTGATGAAACGTGTCTTGGCTATGTCACCTTTCTTTCCATTAGGGCGGAAGGTGCAGAAAGTAAAGTCTGTGGTTTCAGTCACTTTGATGGGACCTTCATATACGGGAGATTGTAAAGTAGGAGTACTGCCATCAGTGGTATAGTGAATTTCCGCAGTGGGGTCAAGGCAAGTTACATTGATGGTTCCTTCACCGATAAAGGCGTTGACGGCATTAAAGCCTTCCAAATCGGGTATACGGTAATTGATACCCATGATATTGAGACGTTCAAACTGATCAGACAGGCGTTGTTTGAAGGCATTCCAGTCTTTTTGCTCCGGTTTGCTCCAACCTAATTCGGCAATAGCCAGCAAACGTGGAATGGCCATATATTGCATACGTGCGTTGGAAGGAATCCATTCGCACCAAATATTTCCCTGCACTCCTAAAATCAGCGACTGCTGCTCGGGAGTCAGGTTGTCTGTCGTATCCAGATTATAAATGCTTGCCATAGAATTCTTGTCTTCTGCATAATCCAAATAAAATTGTCCGTTAGGAGTGAAAATGACAGGGTTGCCTTGTGCCGTTGCCTTGGTCGCTGCATCTTTTACCCAGCTGCGCCACCACATTACGGTGGCTGTTTTAGACAATCCGCCTTCAATGATTTCATCCCAGCCTATCATTTCTTTGCCTTTCCCGTTAAAGAATCTCTCCATGTCATGAATGAACCATGATTGCAGTTCTTCTTCGGTTTTCAGATTATTGTCATGCATACGTTTCTGGCAGTCCGGACATTTTTTCCAATTGGTTTTTTCTACTTCGTCACCTCCTATATGTACATACTTATAGGGGAAAAGGGCTATCAGTTCTGCATAAACATTTTTGCAGAACTCCAATGCAGAGTCTTTCCCCGGACAAACAGGTGAGGAGAAGACGCTTCCCCAACCGGTTTCGTTAAAACAGGAAACACCTTCATAGTTACTTACAGCTGCCAGCATGTGTCCCGGCATATCAATTTCGGGAATAATATCTATGCCTCGTATTTTGGCGTATGCTATGACATCCTTGATATCTTCCTGAGTGTAGTAGCCTCCATATAGGGTGTCACCTTCTACGATGCGTATCTTGTCTTCGGGAATTGCCATATCCGGATTGTTATCAGTCTTTGACTGACGTATGCATTCGCGGTCATGGGAATTGAATTTGCGCCAGGCTCCTTTTTCCGTCAGTAAAGGATATTTCTTGATTTCAATACGCCATCCTTGGTCGTCGGTAAGATGCCAGTGGAATTTATTCATCTTGTAAAGGGCCATGACATCCAGTAATTCTTTCACCTCATCTATTGTGTAGAAATGGCGGGATACGTCCAGCATGATGCCTCTCCATTCAAAGCGGGGGGCATCTTGAATGTTAACGGCCGGTATGGCCCAGTCTGTACCTTTAACAATTTCTTTAGATTCTATTTGCGGGGGAAACAGCTGTCTGAGTGATTCAATACCTGCAATGACACCTCCGTAAGAGTTACCTGTAATGTTGACCTTATCGCTCTCGGCTGTCAGGGTATAGGCACCTTCTTTTCCTTGAACATCCCCCAAGGCAAGGGTGATGGTTCCTTCGCCTTCTTTTACTTTAAGGTCGTAGCCTGTGGCACTGGAAAGCATATCGGCCAAATACTCGGCTGCGGGAATTAGTTCGGCGTCAATAACACCGATGGAGGTATTACTTTTCAATACAAAAGCACCGTTTGTTTCCTCCAGATGGTTGGTTATGGGTACAATGGATACCTCTTTTGTTACAGGGGGAGTACCGGTACATGCTCCCAACATCAATGTGCCTGCTAACATACAGGCGGTCATTAACTGCTTATGTGTACATTTGGTCATAGGATAATAAATTAGGTTATTGGACAAAGATAACAGAAATATTGGGAAAAACGATATTATTTGGCGGGATATTGGAAAGTAACCAGTACTCCTTTATGGTCTGTAGGCCATACGCCCAATGGTTCTATAAACTTGTCTTTAGATGTTTCCTGAACACGCTGTGCACGGACTATAGAATTTTTCGGACCGAAAATGGCGGCGTCTTTCACTTTCAACCCCTTTTCGGGATAATACCAAATGTAATCTATACGGTCGCGTTCATCTGCTTTGGGAGCCCAGGTTATTTTGTCGGCGGGCTTTGCCGGATTATCCGAAGGATAAGTGAAGCCGGGATAGTTTAATACATCTGGATAGAATTCTCGATAGGCGTCTTTCAATCCGGCTTCGTCTAACAGGACAGGAACTGTCCAGGGGATTACAAAGCCATGATGGTCATACAGGTCTTTGGTCTCTTCAGTCCAATCTTGATGTGAAGGTTCATTAAAATCTCCTCCTAAAATGATGGTGTAGCCGGCTGCACGATCTTTTTTTGCCTGTTCAATGAATAGTCTGATGGCGTCATCGCGTTGTGAGGCTACATTTCTCTTTAATACTTCTTCTACGGTAGTGGGGATAGGGATTTCTTCCCAAGTAGAACCATCATATCCGCGTACATTATAATAGGCGTCATCCAAATAATCAAGATGAGCGGTGTAGACTGCTATTTTCTGTCCGTTCATATCGGCTGTAAGGCGATAGATACTGCCGTGGTCATTCTTTTCGGGAAAAACGGTTAATGAATCAGTGATGGGGTATCGGCTTAACAGACCTGTATCATAGGTATAGAAGGAATAATAGGTTTCTCCTTTTTCCTTTAATGATTGCACTAGGCGGGCAGTGAAATTGGTGTTTTCGTAATTACGTACTTCGCTCAATGTGACGAAGTCCGGACGAAGACGGGCTATTTCATTCACAATAGCATCGTAACCACCGGGAATTACAGTTCCTTCTTGCCAAATGTTCCATTGAAGAACGGTGAATTCTTTCTCTTTTTGTGAACATCCCAATAGGAAAGGGAACAGCAAGAGTAGTAAAAAAAGTTTTTTCATATTCTGTTGATTTATAAGGTTGTTAATTCAATTCTAAATTTACTCATATTTTCGTTTAGATTGACAATGTGGAAAACATTAAAACAGATTTTTAGTAAAATGATTCTGCAATCATACCACAAAATGCTAAATTTACAGAACAGAATAAATCACTTTTAAATTCCCATTTATCATCTAGTGGTATATTGCGTATAATCATATTTAATAATTTGTGTCAGTTTGGACAATCAGCGGTGAATAAAAAATCAATCAGGAGAATCCATCGCCAGTTTTTCCTTCAAAAACTGTCCCGTATAAGATGCCACACATGCTGCAACCTCTTCCGGAGTGCCCGCAACTACCAGATTTCCTCCCATATTTCCTCCTTCGGGCCCTAGGTCAATCACATGGTCGGCACATTTTATCACATCCATATTATGCTCGATAATGATAATGGTATGTCCGCGGCTGATTAAGGCTTCAAATGCTTCCAGCAGTTTCTTGATATCATGAAAATGCAGACCTGTGGTTGGTTCATCGAATACAAAAATAGTGGGTTGTGCTTTCTCTATGCTCAGAAAATAGGCTAGTTTTACGCGTTGATTCTCGCCACCGGAAAGAGTGGAGGAGGCTTGTCCCAACTTTATATATCCCAATCCCACTTCTTGTAATGGAATTAGTTTCTTCACTATCTTTTTTTGATTGTATTCGGCAAAGAATTCAATGGCTTGATTCACTGTCATTTCCAGAATGTCATAGATGCTCTTGTCTTGGAATTTTATTTCCAGCGTGTCGCTCTTGAAACGTTTTCCATGACAAGACTCACATTCTAGTACCAAATCTGCCATAAATTGCATTTCAACGGTTACCGTACCGTCACCTTTACATTCCTCACAACGACCGCCTTCGGTATTGAATGAGAAATATCCGGCAGTATATCCCATTTGCTTGGCAAGAGGCTGTTCGGCAAAGAGTTTTCGTATTTCGTCGTATGCTTTTACATAGGTTACCGGATTGCTGCGTGATGATTTTCCGATAGGATTCTGGTCTACAAATTCAATATCTTTCACCAGCTGTACATCTCCTTCCAAAGAGATGAACTCACCCGGCCGTTCGCTAGCTTCACTATATTCGCGTTTCAATGCCTTGTAAAAGACATCACGTACCAACGTACTCTTTCCCGAACCGCTGACCCCCGTAACTACCGTCATTACATTCAGTGGAAATTTTACGTCAATGCCTTTAAGGTTGTTTTCACGCGCACCTTTTATTTCTATATAATTGTTCCACGGACGATGGCATCGGGGAATCTCTATGTTTTCTTCTCCCAACAAATAGCGCACCGTATAACTGTTACTGTTTCTTTGAAGATCGTTCATGTTGCCTTGATATACTATTTGTCCTCCTAAACGTCCTGCTTGAGGACCGATATCAATGATATAATCGGCAGCACGGATTATTTCTTCATCATGTTCTACCACTACTACGGTGTTTCCCAGCTCCTGTAACTGACGAAGTACTTTTATCAGCCGGTCGGTGTCACGGCTGTGTAATCCGATACTGGGCTCGTCCAGGATATAGAGTGAGCCTACCAAGCTGCTGCCTAATGAGGTGGCCAGATTGATGCGCTGGCTTTCACCGCCGGAGAGCGAGTTGCTGAGACGGTTCAGTGTAAGATATCCCAAACCCACATCCATGAGGAAGTTGATGCGGTTGGTAATTTCCGTTAAGATCCGTTTGGCGATGGCTGTATCATGTGCATCTAGTTCTAGAGTGCGGAAGAATTCTTTTAAGTCATGAATAGGTAAGTCAACCAGTTGAGAAATGGATTTTCCACCTACTTTTACATAACCGACTTCTTTTTTCAAGCGTGTTCCATGGCAGACAGGACAAATAGTTTTTCCCCGGTATCGTGCCAGCATCACACGATATTGTATTTTATATTGGTTTTCTTCCAGCATTTTGAAGAAAGAATCTATACAGGCCTTATTTCTAGGTCCATGCCATAAATAATCTTTTTGTTCCTGTGTCAGTTCATAATAAGGGGCGAAGATGGGGAAATCGTGGGCGGGAGCTTCATGAATGAATTCCTGTAGCCATTCCCCCATCTTTTCACCACGCCAGCAAAGGACAGCTCCGTCATATACACTCAGAGCACGGTTTGGAATCACCAGATGTTCATCTATACCTATCACTTTACCGAAGCCTTCGCATTCGGGACAAGCGCCGAGAGGGGAATTGAATGAAAACATTTGGTCATTCGGTTCTTCGAATTTAATTCCGTCGGCTTCGAATTTAGTGCTGAAAGAGAATAGCTGCGTACTTCCGTCAGCAGAGTAGAAGCGGAGGAGGCAATTCCCGTCTCCCTCGTACATGGCCGTTTCGGCAGAATCGGTGAGGCGGCTGATACTGTCTTTGCTATCATCGGCTGTCATGCGATCTACCAGCAGATAGATGTTTTGTTTTTTATCTTCGGCAGCTGTTTGTTGCAGAAAATCTTCTATACGGACTATTTCACGGTTCACCTCTATACGGGTAAATCCTTGTTTCAAGTCCATTTCCAGTTGCTGGAGCAGTGTACGGCCTTCACGGGGCATCATAGGAGTGAGAACCGTGTATTTCGTTCCTTTAGGAAAGGAAAGCATACAGTTTACAATATCTTCAATGCTATGTTTTTTCACCAGTTGCCCGCTAATGGGGGAATAAGTCTTCCCCATGCGTGCATAGAGCAGTCGCAGATACTCATATATTTCGGTGGAAGTACCCACGGTGGAACGAGGATTGCGGCTGTTCACTTTTTGCTCTATGGCGATAGCGGGTGGTATACCTTTGATGAAATCACACTCAGGCTTGCTCATGCGGCCCAGAAATTGACGGGCGTATGATGACAGGCTTTCTACATAGCGTCGCTGACCTTCAGCGTATAATGTATCAAAAGCCAAGGATGATTTTCCGGAACCGGATAGTCCCGTGATGACGACCAGCTTGTTGCGTGGAATGTTTACATCGATGTTTTTGAGGTTGTTTACCTTTGCTCCTTTTATGGATATATAGTTACTTTCTGACATTCTTTATTGAATTTGGTTTAATATGCAAAGATAATTATAAGTTTTCTTATCTTTGCAAGCGTATTAAACAAGAATAACAAAATGAGAGCAAAAACTATTCTTCTTTTATTGATAGCACTACTTTTTACTTCTGTTGTCAGTGCTCAGACACGTTATCCTAAACGTGAGTTCCGCGGTGCATGGATTCAGTGTGTGAATGGACAGTTCCAGGGAATGCCGACAGAGAAGATACAGCGGCTGTTAATAAATCAACTAAACAGTCTGCAGGGCGCAGGCATTAATGCGATAATTTTTCAGGTACGTGCAGAAGCCGATGCCTTGTATAAATCTTCTTATGAGCCGTGGAGCCGCTTTCTTACGGGAGTGCAGGGTAGAGTGCCTTCACCTTATTGGGACCCGATGCAGTTCATGATTGATGAATGCCATAAGCGTGGAATGGAGTTCCATGCCTGGATTAACCCTTACCGTGCCAAGACAAAGGGAACTACTGCCTTATCACCCATTCATCCGTATAATAAGAATCCGGAACGTTTCGTGAATTATGCTGGTCAACTTTATTTTGATCCGGCTTTGCCCGAAAACCGTAAATACATTTGCAAGATTGTGCGCGATATTGTTACCCGTTATGATGTGGATGCCATTCATATGGATGATTATTTCTATCCTTATCCCAACCCGGGCGAAGATTTTCCTGATCATGTCAGTTTTGCGCAATATGGTCGCGGATACAGTAATAAAGCCGATTGGCGCCGTGACAACGTGAATGTGCTGATAAAGGAAATTCACGAAACTGTGCGCGAGTGTAAGCCGTGGGTGAAGTTCGGTGTTTCTCCTTTTGGTATCTACCGCAACAAGAAAAATGATCCGAATGGAAGTGATACACGCGGTCTTCAGAATTATGATGATTTGTATGCAGATGTGCTGATGTGGATTAATAATGGTTGGGTAGATTATAATATCCCTCAGATTTATTGGGAAATAGGTCATCCTGCTGCCGATTATGACAACTTGATACATTGGTGGGCAAAACATGCCGCTTCGCGTCCGTTATTTATCGGTCAGGATGTGATGCGTACGGTGAACAAGGCGGATGCCCGTAATCCGTTACAAAACCAGATGCCTGCCAAAATGAAGTTGCAACGGTCGCTTCCTACCGTGCAGGGAAGTTGTCAATGGTATGCTGCAGCAGTGGTGGATAACGCCGGTAATTACCGCACTATGTTGGAGAAGGAGTATCATCGTTATCCGGCTTTGATTCCTGAATCTCCTTTTATGGACGATAAGGCTCCAGGTAAAGTAAAGAAGGTGAAGATGGTATGGACGTATGAAGGTCCGGTACTCTTCTGGACAGCTCCGAAGGCAAAGGACGAGATGGACAAAGCTGTACAATATGTGGTTTATCGCTTTGATAAAAAAGAAAAAGTCAATTTGGATGATGCTTCCCATATTGTAGCCATTACCCGTGATCATTTTTATCCATTACCTTATAACGATGGAAAAACGAAGTACCAGTATGTGGTGACAGCGTTGGATCGTTTGCACAATGAGTCGAAGGGTACTAAAAAGAAAGTAAAACTGTAAGAAGCGGGAGTGTTTCTTTAATTTTAGATTTTATTTTTACTGCCACTGCCTGGGTATTATATTCACGTCCTATCGATGAATAAAGAATTCCGGGGCAGTGGCAGTTGATTTGTATGCCGCCTGTTTTCCGGGTGCTATATTGTTTATGTTGAAATCAGGAAAAGGTTATAACATCTGTAATCCATCTATTGCGGCTTTATCTAATCAGTGATGACAAAGAGTTGATGATTATTTCCGGAGCCGATCATACGGATTTTTTTGATGATTTCCCATAATCGTCCTATTCTCAGTAAAGCAGGAACCCTG
>ERZ780226.2162-NODE-2162-length-13993-cov-2.706414_pt1 | contig 13993 bp, 8 predicted proteins | sample MGYA00511165_ERZ780226 | MGnify/ENA primary metagenome ERZ780226 (study PRJEB29588, sample SAMEA2152373) | human gut metagenome | biome: human gut; feature: human-associated habitat; material: faeces | place: Denmark | collected 2008/2010 ...
GGCGGCTGCCGCTGCGGCGTCGTCACCGGTGACGTTGGAGGAGAGCGCCCAGCGCAGGCTGGCGTCCTCGTAGCCCACCGAGTTGATGGCGGGCAGCGACTCGCGCAGCGTCATGTGCGCTTTCTGGTAGTCAGTCAGCGGGGCGCCAATCAGCTGCATAAGCTGCGTGGACAGGTAGTTGGTGGACAGGTCGTCGACCTCACTCGTCTGGTCGCAGCCGGCAACGTCGTAGTTGGCCCAGATGATGTAATCGGTCTGCCACAGGCGCTCCTGATGCGTGGCGTCGTCCTCGCCGGTAAACCACTTATCGTTGAACTTGGACGGGAAGAACGGCTGGTGGTCGCCCCAGAACACCACGACCACCTTACGGTCGAGCTTGCTCAGGGCGTTGAGGAAGTAGCGAAGCGCCTGATCGGACTGCTCGATGCACGAGACATACTCGTCGACATCGGAGAGCGTGCCGTCCTCGACGGTCTTGGCGTCCAGGTCGGTCGTGTCGATGTTCAGGTGCATCTGCTTGTCGACCGGCAGCAGGCCCGTATCGTAGCCCGAGTGGTTCTGCATGGTCACGTCGAAGATAAACTGAGGATCGGCGTTCTGGTCGAGCAGCTCAAGAATCTTGTCGTAGGTCGCCTGGTCGGTCACCATGCCGCGCAGGGTGTCGGCTCCCTGGAAGTCGTTGATGGACAGGAACTGGTCAAAGCCAAAGTCCTTGTAGACGTTCTCGCGGTTCCAGTTGGTCGCGTGGTTGGGGTGCATGGCCGTGGTGGAATAGCCGAGCGATTTGAACTGCTCGGCTAAGTTCCCGGTCGTCTCCATGTTGTAGATGGTGTAGGGGTACACGCCCGAGCCTAGGTTGGCCATGGAGTTGCCGGTCATAAACTCAAACTCGGTATTGGCGGTGCCGCCGCCGTAGGCGCTCACGTAGAGCTTGCCGCGGCTGAGGCAGTTAGACAGGCTCTTAAAGTACTGCGGACCCTCGTAGCCGGCGCGCATGTTCTGGTAGATTGACAGATCCGAGAACGTCTCGTTCATGATGGCGATGACCGTGGGCTTCTCGCTGTCGAACTGCTCCTTTGCGGCGGCGCGCTCGTCGCTCTTGGCCGCGTCGGACTTATCGTAGGCCTTGGCATACTTTTTGAGCGTGGCCTTGGCATCGTCGACGGAGTAGTCGGCGGGTTTGGGCGGCTTGATGGACTGCGCTGCGCTAATGAAAGCGGGCAGGTAGCCCTCGCGCCAGTAGCTCTCGAGCGGGCGCCAGGTGTAGACGGTGATGCCGAGGGTGTTGTAGTAGTCGATGAGCGTAACATGCGCGGTCACACCGCCCAGGCACAGCACGGCCACGAGCAGGTTGGTGAGCAGCATGCGCTTGGCGTTGGCGGCGCCCTTCTGACGGTGCGGTGCCACCAGGCCGGCGTACTCGCACAGCAGCATGGCGATGGCGGTAAAGCCCATGGACAGCACGCAGAACAGCGAGATCGAGAAGGTGTAGCCGGTGCCGGCGACCGCGGCGGCGGTGGAGATGGCCGAAAGGTCGCCCGGCTGGATGGGCATGGACTTAAACGTGATAACGAAGAACTCGGCAATGCCCAGGATAAAGAGGGCAAAGGCCAGGACCGCGGGGGCTGCGCCGTGGCGCTGGAATAGGAAGAACAGGCCGGTCATGAGCACGGTGATGATGGCCCACTCGAGCAGGATGCACAGGGGGTAGACCCAGGTAAAGTCGTGGTTGGACGATACCTCCATGCCCAGCAGCGCAAAGACGCCGGCGAGCAGCAGGCACAGGACGGCGGCGACGAGTGGCTTGCCCACAAAGGCGCCGCGCAGACGGGCGAGCTTGCCGGTGGGAGCGGGGGCGTCGGGTGCGGCGAACGCAAAGACGCGCGGGGCGATGCGGTCGCGTGCGATGCTGGCCCAAGCGCAGCCGGTGAGGATGGCGTTGGTCAGGATGAGCATCACAAAGGCGAGCGGCTCGTTTTGGGCGACGAGGCCAATGGCGCCCCAAATGGTCAAAAAGAGCTGGAACAGGCCGAAGGCGACGCTCCACCCAAGAGCGCTTTTGGCAACGGTGCCCGACTGAGCGCGAATGGCCTTGGCCTCGCGCAAGACAAGGTAGACGGTCGCCGCAAGACCGACAAGCGAGATGGCGGCAGCGAACATGCTGAGACTCCTCACAAACTAAAACGTACGAAAGCGGGGGTTTACCCGATTGTTACCAAGATATGCGCCGCAATTGGTGTCTGCGCACAACAACCAGCCATATTAACGCGCACGTGTGGCGGTGTGGCGCAATGTAGTGGCGACCTGCGCGATAATGGACGGGAATTACACGGAAACGTAAAGGCTTCTTAAAGAATTAGCGAGGACGAGGCGATGAACGAGCAGGTTTGCACCAAGGCCGTGGATACGTGCGGCTATCCGGTCGAGACTACGTGCAATGCGGTGCTGGACACGTTGGAGCACCGTTCCTCCACGCGTGCCTTCGCGCGTGATGATGACGACCGCCCCGTGGCGGTGACCGACGAGCAGCGGGCGGCGATTCTGCATGCGGCGAGTCGCGCGCCGTCGGCGGGCGCCATGATGATGTATTCCATCGTGAGCATTCGTGAGCAGGCTACGCTCGACCGTCTGGCCGACCTGTGCGACCACCAGCCCATGATCGCCAAGGCGCCCTGGGCACTAATATTTGTGGTCGATTATGCCAAGTGGATCGATTTGTTTGAGCACGTGGGCTGCTTTGAGCCCGAGTTTGTCGAGCGCACGGGTAAGGCGCCCCGCCGCGCGCCGGGTTTGGGCGACTTTGCCATCGCGGCCCAGGACGCCGTGATCGCCGCGCAAAACGCCGTGGTTGCCGCCGAGGCCCTGGGCCTGGGGAGCTGCTACATCGGTGATATCGTCGAGAATGCCGAGGAGGTTGCCGAGCTGCTCGATCTGCCGCCCTATACCATGCCGCTGTCGATGCTCATCATCGGCACGCCCCGCAAGGAGCGCCCGGCTATTGCGCATCCCGTGGTGAACCTGGTGCACGAGGAGCGCTACTGCCGCGCCGATGCCGCGACCATGGACGCGCAGGTGGCCGAGATGGACGCGATGTTCCGTCCGCATGCCCGCGAGGTGGGCGAGCGCGTCGTGGACATCTATACCCGCAAGCACACGAGTCCCTTTATGGCCGAGATGAGCCGCTCCATGGAGTGGTGGTTCAAAAACTGGCTCGGAAAATGACAGATGAGGCAAAGGGACAGTCCCTTTGTCGCGTTCCATATCGCCGTGGTGGCCTAAAGGCCGTATAAATGTTTATCTAGCTGGGAAAACAGTGCCGTGCAAGCGCAGGTCGATTACCTATAATCCCTTCGAACATTAAAGTTGGGAGGAAACCGGCTTATGGAACAAAAGGCCAAGGAGGCAGCTTCGCACGCTGCGATTCCTGTGAGCATCTCGGCGATGCTCGTCACGCTGGGCGTGGTGTACGGCGATATCGGCACCAGTCCTATGTATGTAACCAAGGCGCTCGTTGCCGGCAACGGCGGCATCGGAAGTGTGACGGAGGAGTTCGTGCTTGGCGCGCTCTCCCTTGTCGTGTGGACGGTCACGCTGCTGACCACCATCAAGTATGTGCTCATCTCGCTGCGCGCCGATAACCATGGTGAGGGCGGCATCTTTGCCCTGTACAGTCTGGTCAAGCGCTGCGGCAAGTGGCTTATCATCCCCGCCATGCTGGGTGGCGCCGCGCTGCTCGCCGACGGCATCCTGACACCTGCCGTTACCGTTACCACGGCCATCGAGGGCCTGCGCACCATCCCGGCGGTCCATGCCGTGCTGGGCGATGACCAGGGTCGCGTCGTCGCCATTACGCTCGCCATCATCATCGTGCTCTTCTTGGTACAGCGCATCGGTACGGCCAAGATCGGTCACGCTTTTGGCCCCATCATGACGCTGTGGTTCCTGTTCCTGGGCGGCACGGGTCTGTTCTTCGTCTTCCAGCACCCCGCCGTGCTGCTGTGCCTCAACCCGGTGCGCGGCATCGCCTTTTTGCTGAGCCCCAACAACCACGCGGGCATCATGATTCTGGGCAGCTGCTTCCTCGCCACCACCGGTGCCGAGGCGCTCTACTCCGACATGGGCCACGTCGGCCGCGGCAACATCTACGCTACCTGGCCGTTCGTTAAGTGCTGCCTGCTGCTTTCCTATATGGGCCAGGGCGCTTGGCTTATGAACAACGCTGCCAACCCCGAGCTCATGGGCATTGCCGACCTCAACCCGTTCTACCAGATGCTCGCCCCGGGCCTGCGCCCGTTTGCCGTCGGCCTTTCCACCGTCGCGGCCATCATTGCCTCGCAGGCGCTCATCACCGGCGCGTTTTCGCTGGTGTCCGAGGCCAGCCGTCTGGACCTCATGCCGCACATGCAGGTCTTCTACCCTGCCGAGACCAAAGGCCAGCTCTACATCCCCATGGTCAACAACGTCATGCTTGTGGGCTGCGTCATCGTGGTGCTGCTGTTCCAGAACTCGGCGCATATGGAAGCCGCCTACGGCCTGGCCATTACGCTGACTATGATGTGCACCACGCTGCTGCTCTTCTTCTACCTGCATGAGGAGCGCAAGCTCAAGGTTGCTCCGTGGATCTTCGCGGCCTTCTTCCTTTTGCTCGAAGGCTTCTTCTTCGTGAGCTCGCTCACCAAGTTCTTCCACGGCGGCTACTTCACCATCCTCATGGCTGCACTCATCATGGGCATTATGGTGTGCTGGTACAACGGCACGGCGGTCGAGCAGCGCCAGTTTACGCTGCTGCCGCTGCGCAGCTACCTGCCGCAGCTCAAGCGCCTGCGCGACGACGACCGTTACGAGCGCATGAGCGACAACGTCGTGTACCTGACCAAGGACACCCATACCGACTACATCGACCGCGATATCGTCTATTCGATCTTGGACAAGCATCCCAAGCGCGCCCGCGCCTGGTGGTTTGTGAATGTCGAGACCATGGACGAGCCGCACACCTTTGCCTATTCGGTCGAGACGTTCGGCACCGACTACGTGTTCCGCGTGCACCTGTACCTGGGCTACAAGATCAACCAGCGCGTCAATGCCTACCTGCGTCAGGTTGTTCAGGACCTGGCTGCCACCGGCGAGCTGCCGCCGCAGACGCATGACTACTCGGTCTACAAGGATCCGGGTAACATCGGCACGTTCAAGTTCGTCCTGATTCGTAAGCTTCTGGCGCCTGAAAGCGATGTGGAGCCGAGCGAGCGTACGGCCATCACGCTCAAGTACATCATTCGCCGCGCCGCCGGCACGCCCGCACGCTGGTACGGCCTGGAGAACTCCAACGTGAGCTTTGAGTACGTGCCGCTGTTCACCAAGTTCAAAGCCGTGAACAAGATGCAGCGCCTGGCCCCCAACGAGCGGCCGTAGTCGACGCTCGAGGTTTGTCTGCGAACGGACGGGCTTGTATTGACGGGGATTGAGTCCTGGGAGGAAACCATGGATGCAAAGGTGCTTGACGGTTGCGATCTTGCGACCGAGCTGGTGCGTGAGGTACGCGCCGATGCTGCCGAAGATCGGTTCTTTACGAATCGGGCCAACATGGACATGGCCGACCGCGTGATTTCGATCGTGGTGACGGTGCTTGTCGCGGCGTGCGTGTGCGCACTGCTCGCGCACGTGCTGTTTGTCTAGCGACCGCCGGTTGCAAAGGCTATACACTTGGAACCACCACAAGGGAAACCACCACAAAGGTGCCTGTCCCCTTTGTGGTGGTTTTTGTTTTTGAGAGAGGGGCGGGACGCTGATGGACGTCCGTACGGACGGCGATATTGCCGATAGCTTTTGGTGGCGGCGCACAACGCTGACGCGCCGCACTCCTCTGTATGACGCCTGCGTATCGGTGGGGCTGCTGGTCGCGGCGACGATTGTGGGCGCGCTGCTCGACCATCCGGGTCTCGCGCCGAGCATCATGATCGTCTATGTGTTTGCCGTTCAGCTGTGCGCATTCTTTACCTGGAGTCGCCTGTATTGCTTGCTGAGCTCGGCTGCCGCCGTGGCGCTCTACAACTTCTTGTTTGTCGACCCGCGCTACTCGCTGTCGCTTATCGACCGCGGCTATCCCGGCATGTTCTTCATCATGTTCGTGGTCTCGCTTGTGTCGAGTTCGATTGCGTTGGCCCTGCGCCGCGCCTTGGCACAGGCTGCCGCCAGCGACCGCCGCACGCATATGGTGCTCGAGACCAACCGCATGCTGCAGCGGTGCGCCGATCAGCATCAGATCGTTCACGCCATGGCCACGCAGCTGGCGCGTCTTTCGGGCTGCCCTGTCGTGTGGTACAGCGCCGACGCCGAGGGCGATGACCTGCTGCCGCGCGCGACTTACACGGCCGTGGGCGATGCCGCACCGGTGCACGAACTGGCGCCGCAGATGCCGCCTCGGCTCTCGGCGTCCGCCTATGTGGGAACGCCGCTCGACGCCACGTTTGGCGGCTCGGCGTTTTATGGCATCTACCTGACGGTTCGCACAGGCGACGGCTTCGCGCGCTCGGGCGACCCCGCCTCGGTGGTGGGCGTGCTGGCTATCGTTGCCGAGCCCGACGTGCTGACGCATGAGGAGCGGACGCTTGCCGATGCCATCGTGAGCGAAGGCGAGCTGGCGCTCGATCGCGCCCGCGCCATGGAGGCCCGCGAGGAGGCGGCGGTGCTTGCCAAAAACGAACAGCTGCGCGCCAACCTGCTGCGCTCCATCTCGCACGACCTGCGCACGCCGCTCACCAGTATTTCGGGCAATGCCGACGTGCTGCTCGACCAGGGCTCGACCGGCACCGCGGTGCTCGATGCCCAGACGCGCCGCGGCCTGCTTCTATCCATTCGCTCGGATGCGCTGTGGCTCAACGCCACCGTCGAGAATCTGCTCGCCATCACCAAGCTCGAGGGTGGCGGTATGCGCCTGTCGACCACGCTCGAGCTCATGGACGATATCGTCGAGGAGGCGCTGCGCCACGTGAACCCTGCCGTGCGCGAGCACGACCTTAAGGTGGTGGCGTGCGATGAACCGGCGCTCGTCAACGTCGATGCGCGTCTGATGGTGCAGCTGGTGGTCAATCTGGTGAACAACGCCATCACGTATACGCCCGCAGGCTCGCACATTGTGATTTCGATTGGCGTCGACGATGGACGCGTGGCGTGCTCGGTTGCCGATGACGGTCCGGGTATTGCGCCCGAGGATCGCGAGCGCATCTTTGAGTCGTTCTACACCGCCAACCACGGTTTGGCCGACAGCCACCGAAGCGTGGGCCTGGGTCTTTCGCTTTGCCGCTCCATTGCGTTGGCGCATGGCGGTAGCATAGAGGTTGCCGCGGCGGATCCGCACGGCTCGGTCTTTACGATTGAGCTTCCCGCCGCCGATGTTTCGTTTGATAAGGAGTAGCGCTGTGCCGAACTCTGCCGTAAAACCGCTCATCTTGGTCGTTGAGGATGACCCTGCCGTTCGCAACCTTATCGTTGCCGCGCTCGAGGCGCACGGCTTGCGCCATATGGCTGTGGAGACCGCCCATGCCGCCATCGCCGCCGCCTCATCGCAGGCACCGAGCATCGTGCTGCTCGATCTGGGCCTGCCCGATATGGACGGCGTCAAGGTGGTGGAGTCGGTGCGCGCATGGTCGGGCATGCCGATTATCGTGGTATCGGCGCGTAGCGAGGATGCGGACAAGATTCGCGCACTCGATGCCGGCGCCGACGACTACCTGACCAAGCCGTTTTCGGTCGAGGAGCTGCTCGCGCGCATTCGCACGACGCTCAGGCGCCTTTCGTATGCGCAAACGGGCGGTGTTGCCTCCGAGGGCTCGTTCGATACCGGTGAGCTGCATATCGATTTTGATGCCGGCATCGCCACGATGGATGGCGAGGAGCTGCATCTGACGCCGATCGAGTACAAGCTCCTGTGCCTGCTGGCGCATAACGCCGACAAGGTGCTGACGCACCAGTTTATCCTGCACGAGATTTGGGGCACGGCAACCAAGAGCGACCTGGCGAGCCTGCGTGTCTTTATGGGCACGCTGCGCAAGAAGATCGAGTCCGACCCCGCGCACCCGCGCTATATCCAGACGCATGTGGGTATCGGCTATCGCCTGGTCACCCAAGGGTAGGACGGCGTCCGCCATCCCACTGTGAGTTGCGGTGAAATACGGTCTAAATTTGCCTAATTCCAGGCAAAACAGTCCGTATTCCACCGCAACTTTGTTATTTGCCTTTGGGCTTGCTGGCGTAGAACTTCTTCTTTTTGGGCTTGCCGGCGGGGGAGGGGCTGCCGGTGACGTGCGGCTTGCCGTCGCCGGCGTGCACATGGCCAGGCACTGCCGCGCGAGGCTTGCGGGCCTCGGGGTTGCGCAGCTCCTCGACACGCTCGGCAATCTCCTCGGCGCTAAAGCCGACCTCGGCCATGGCGTCCTCGATGGGCAGGCGGCGCACGATATAGCAGTGGTGCACCTTCTGGTTGCGCGCGAAATCCTCGGGGATGGTCTGCGCCGTAATGTCCTCCAACACCACGCCCGCGCGGGCGAGCTTGCGTGTCTCGGGGCGGAAGCCGCGCAGGTTGCAGCTAAAGATGGCATGGCCACCCTGCGCGAGCAGGCGCGATACGCCGGCCAAAAGCTCAACATGGTCACGCTGGACATCCCAGGTGCGGCGGCCCATCTTGGATGAGTTCGAAAACGTGGGCGGGTCGACAAAGATCAGGTCCCAGCGGTTGCGCGTCTGGCGCTGGTCGCGAATCCAGGCGAGCACGTCGTCGCGCACAAAATGATGCTGCGGACCAACAAAGCCGTTCTGGCGCATATTGCGCTCGGCCCAGTCCAGGTAGGTGTTGGAAAGGTCGACTGTCACGGTTTCCTCGACGCCGCCGTCGGCCGCATAGCAGGTGGCGGTGCCGGTGTAGGCGAACAGGTTGAGGAAACGGCGCGCCTGTTTAGCGTGCTCGCGCACCAGGTTGCGGGTGACGCGGTGATCCAGGAAGATGCCCACATCCAGGTAGTCGTCAAAGTTGACGGCAAAGGTGAGCCCGCCCTCTTCGATGAGTGGCAGGCGACGGCGTGCGATGTTGGCGCGTTCGCCCGATGCGCCCTTGCCGGCGCCCTGCTTGCCGTACTGCGAGCCGCCACGTGAGCGCATGCGGGCCTTGGCGTGCACATGCTCGGCGGGAACATCCAGGATGCGCGGCGCGATGGCCAAGATGTCGAGCATGCGGGCCTGGGCCAGTGCGGGGTCGATGGTCTTGGGCGCGGCGTATTCGGCGATGACGAGCCAGCGGCCCGGCGTCTGCGGGCAGCCTTCGTACAGGTCGATGGCGGCGGAGTAGTCGGGTAGGTCGGCATCGTAGACGCGGTAGCAGCTCACGCCCTCGCGCTTTGCCCACTTGCGACGCAGACGGGCATTCTTGCGCAGGCGGTTGGCGAACTGCTCCGACTCGGGGATGAGCACGGGCAGCGGCTTGCCGTCGCCCAAGTCGAGCGTGGCGGCAGGTTCGGGCATGAGGGTGTTGGCGGCTTCGTCTTGGGCATCTGCGGTCTGCTCCTCGGCATCTGCGCTGGTTGCAGCTTCGAATGCCGTGGCGGCGTGGTCGAGCGAGGGCCAAACCTCAAGAGCCGCCTCCTCGTTATTGGGCATGATGGCGATCGAACGCTCGGGCTCGGCGTGGACCGCGCGGGCTAGCAATCCGTCGCGGGTGAGCGCGGCGACCGGTGCCGAAGCGAGCTCGGGCGCGCGGCGCAGCTCGCCGACCAGCGTCATGGCGTCGTGCATGAGCGAAAGCGGGGTCTCGGTGGTGTCTGCGACCACGGCGGCACCGGCGACGGCGCCCGCATGGTCCAGCACGGTGGCGGGCTTGGCGGCACAAAAGTCGACAAAACGCTTGTAGCCAGCGCTCTTGACCATGCGCTCGTAGGTCTTGCGGGCGGCGGGGTCGATGTCTACGGCCACGATGCGTGCCTGGCGCTCGCGCGCTGCCGCCTCGCGCTCGCGCGCCTCGGCAAGCAGTTGTTCCCATAGGTCGGCATCATGCAGCTGCCAGCCCTCAAAACCCCAGTGCTTGCGCGCGGCACCCGGGGCGCGGTCGGTCAGGATATTCACGGCCTCCAGCAGCAGACCGCCGCCGGCGCACGAGGCATCGATCAGCGTGGGAAGGGCTTCGTTCTCGTAATCGTCGGCCGTCAACTCGCGCTCGCACAGTGCGGTCCAGCCGACCTGCGCCAGCACCAGGGCGGCGTAGTCGGGGCGCAGCACGTGCGCGCCCTCGCCGGCGCGGGTCGCTGCGGGCGGCAGGCGTCTGAACAGCGGGTCGCCCGAAAGGTCCAGGCTGATGCTCGCGCGACGCTGACGAAGCGAAAGTAGCAGGTGAACATCGGGGTCGGCGGCATCGACGTCGGCGCGACGGCCCGTGGTCTCGGCCAGGCGGTCGCACAATGCGTCCTTGGCGCGCAGGGCCGAGAAGCGCGTATTGCGCAGCTGCTCGGTCACGCCGCGGGCGGTGATGGCGATGGTGGCGCCGGGGCGGACGATGTTCTCCCAGGCGATGTCGTAAACGCTATCGTACAGCTCATCGGCATCCTGCGCTTCAAAGCGCCCGAGTACCACGAACACACGGCTCGCCAGGCGCGACCACAGACAGGCGCGGTAGCCTTCTTCGAGCTCGCCCTCAAATGTAGCGCGGCCCTTCAGCCGGCGAACATGCGAAAGCCCGAGGCGTTTAAGCTCATCGGCGAGTGCGGACTCAAAGCCCTCGGGGCAGCTTGCGTAAAATTCCATGGGTGACCTCTCTGGTTGCGTCGCTCCATTATATGATGGATACTTCGTTTACTCTCGCCCCCGAAAGGAACCCATATGATTGATGCGTGCCCCGATTCTGCCGTGCTCTTTTTTGACGTGGACGGCACGCTGACGTCGTTCGATCCCGACAACATGACCGACAAGGACTTTTCGGCGGTTCGCCCCTCGCAGGCGGTGATCGAGGCGTTTCATCGTCTGCGCGACGCAGGGCACAAGGCGTTTATCTGCACGGGTCGTCCCTTGTGGCTGATTGCCGATGGCCTGCGTGCTTTGGAGCCTGCGGGTGTCGTTGCCATGGCGGGCGCCACGCTCGAGGTCGAGGGTCGCGTGGTGCATGAGGACTGCTTTGACGAGGACGTTATCGAGGAGCTTGCGCGCCGTATGGCCGCGGCAGGGATTGAGGCCTTTTTCGAGACCGACGTGGCTACTTTTGCCCTGGAACCCGCGGGCGTTGAGCAGTCGTCTCTGATCGGCACTTCTGTGGTGCACAGCACCGAGGAAATGCGCGTCGACGGCAGTCTGCACGTGGGCAAGGTATGCCTCAGTGTGCCCAGTTTGGCTCGCGTAGCCAATGATGACGGCTTTATCGATTGCGAGTTTGAGCTGTGCAACACCGGTGGCCAGAATCGCGAGCTGAGCCCCAAGGGCATTGACAAGGGCGTGGGCGTGGCGCGAGCGCTGGCGTATCTGGGCCGCGAGGGAAATGCGCGCACCTTTGGCTTTGGCGATTCGGGCAACGACCTGGGCATGCTCGCCGCCGTCGAGACAGCCGTGGCCATGGGCAACGCCATGCCCGAGGTCAAGGCGCTCGCCGACTACGTGACCGACGATGTCGCACACGACGGTACTGTCACAGCGATGCAGCATTTCGGCCTCATCTAATGAATCCCGCGTTCTGACGTTTGCTCAAACTGCGACTCTTCGCTTTTGCATGCTCAATCGATTTATCAATCCAAACACTGAGGTGTTTATACCGTTCGCCGAGAAGATAAAAAACCGCAGCTCACGCCTTGATAAACGTAGGTAAAGTGTTTAGCAGTTTAACGCCCATGTGCAAGCGAAAGGAATCAGGCAGATGGCAATCAAGGTGTTCGCTGACGGTGCAAACCTCGAGGGCATGCTCGACATGTACGAGAACGGCAACGTTCAGGGTTTCACGACCAACCCGTCCCTTATGAAGAAGGGTGGCGTGACGGATTACCGCGCGTTTGCCAAGGAGGTCCTGACCCACATCACCGATGTGTCCGTCTCGTTTGAGGTCTTTGCCGACGACGTCGAGACCATGGAGGTCGAGGCGCGCGAGATCGCTACCTGGGCCGAGAACGTCTACGTCAAGATTCCGTGCGTGACCACCAAGGGCGAGTCCACCGCCGAGCTGGTGCGCAAGCTTTCGGCCGACGGCATCAAGGTCAACGTCACCACCATCTTTACGCCTACGCAGGTTGATGAGATGGTCGAGGCCGTCGACGCCGAGACGCCGTCCATCATCTCGCTCTTTGCCGGCCGCATCGCCGATACCGGCGTCGACCCCATTCCGTTTATGACGGAGTCGGTCAAGAAGGCCGCCGCAAAGCCCAACTGCGAGGTCCTGTGGGCGTCCACGCGCGAGCTCATCAACATTTACCAGGCCGAGGCCTGCGGTTGCCAGATCATTACGGTGCCCAACAGCATCCTGGCCAAGCGCAAGAACATTGGTCGCGACCCGTACGAGGTCTCGCTCGATACCGTGCGCGGTTTTGCCAAGGATATCGCGGCGCTCGGTTTCCATATCCTGCCGTAGCGCGAACACCGACTGTACCGTGGGCTGTTCGCCCCGGCCTTTCCTTTCCCTATCGCTCACGCGCTTCGCGAGGGTCGCGCTAGGCAAAGGAAAGGCCGGGGCTGCCGACACGAGCTTGCCGGTAGGTTGGTGATCGGCCTCCAATCCTGCCGTGGGCAAAGGTACCCCCGCCTGCGACGTGCAAAATTGAGAGTATTCAGCAAGGTAAAGGTCTTTATCAGTTAACCGAAGCATGGAACGGCCCCCGTTTTGGCTCTGACGACGCTAAAACGGGGGCTGTTTTTTTGCTTTTTCGTCTCTGAGGGGCATCCGGAACGGTGGAATTTGCAGAATACTCGCGATTTTGCACATCGCTACAGGGGGTACCTTTGCTTTGGCGGTTTACTTGCCCTGTACCATGGTGAGTGAGATCTTCTTGCGGTCGCGATCGACCTTTTCGACCCACACCTTGACCGTGTCACCGACGCGCACGACGTCGCTGGGGTGCTTGACAAAGCGGTTGGCCAGCTTGGAGATATGTACGAGGCCGTCCTGGTGCACGCCCACGTCGACGAAGGCGCCAAAGTCCACTACGTTGCGCACCGTCCCCTTGAGCTCCATGCCGGGTTCCAGGTCGTCGATAGAAAGCGCCGAGCGGCTAAAGACCACCTCGGGTGCGTCGTCGCGTGGGTCGCGACCGGGCTTCTTGAGCTCGTTGACAATGTCGATGAGCGTGAGGGTACCGCAGTCTAGGTCGCTGGCCAGTGCCGAGATGCTGCCCAGACGGCGCTCGATGTCGGGCACGCCGCCGCGGCTGAGCTCGCTGGCCCCAACGCCGGCGCGCTTCAGGACGGATGTGGCCACCTCGTAGCTCTCGGGGTGGACGCTTGTCGCGTCGAGTGGGTTCTTGCCGCCGCTGATGCGCAAAAAGCCCGCGGCGTTGAGATATGCCTTGGGTCCCAGCTTGGGGACCTTCTTAAGCTGACGGCGATCGGTAAAGGCGCCGTTTTCCTCGCGGTAGGCCACGATGTTTTTGGCTACGCTCGGCGTAATGCCCGATACGTATCCCAGCAGGCTCGCGCTCGCGGTGTTTACATCGACGCCCACGCGGTTGACGACGTCCTCCACCACGTGGCCCAGAGTGCGCGAGAGCTCGGCCTGGTCAAGGTCGTGCTGGTACTGGCCAACGCCGATGGACTGGGGCGGGATCTTGACGAGCTCTGCCAGCGGGTCCTGCAGGCGGCGGCCCAGGCTCATGGCGCCACGCACGGTGACGTCCAGATCGGGATACTCCTGGCTGGCGAGCTCGGAGGCGGAGTACACCGACGCGCCGGCCTCGTTGACGATGGTGTATCGCAGCCCAGGCGCCTGCTCGGCGATGAACTCCGAGACGACTTCCTCGGTCTCGCGGCTGGCGGTGCCGTTGCCGAT
>ERZ780226.2164-NODE-2164-length-13989-cov-20.019305_pt1 | contig 13989 bp, 9 predicted proteins | sample MGYA00511165_ERZ780226 | MGnify/ENA primary metagenome ERZ780226 (study PRJEB29588, sample SAMEA2152373) | human gut metagenome | biome: human gut; feature: human-associated habitat; material: faeces | place: Denmark | collected 2008/2010 ...
GCGACATGGCTGGCGCCGGTTGGGCTCAGGGCTACATCGGCTACTGCGCCAACGCCTCCCTCGTCAAGGGCTATCCCGATGGCACTTTCAAGCCGTCCGGCAAGGTCACCGGCTATGAAGTCCTCGCCATGATCCTCCGCGCGGTTGGCTACGACAAGAACAACGAGTTCTCCGGCGCTGACTGGGCGCTCCATGTTGCGCAGACCGCGCAGCAGCTCGGCGTTCTGGACAACGTGGCGAAGACCACCGACCTGAACGCTCCCGCTTCCCGTGAGCTGGTCGCTGAGCTCCTGTTCCAGGGCATCCAGAAGGCTCAGGTCACCTACACCCCGGCCTTCGGCTATGTGACCGATAAGGTCATCAGCACCAAGACCAACAGCCTCGGCGAGAAGAACTTCAAGCTCGCTTCCGCTGCTGCTGCCGACAAGTGGGGCCGTCCCGCCACCAAGTGGACCTACACCACCGGCGACAAGGCCACTACCTTCGTTGAGAAGCCCGACCTGACCTACACCAAGGCTGTTGCTGAGTGCGATGTCGCTCACGACCTCGACCTGAGCGCTGACACCGCTTACGCGCTGATCGTCAACGGTCAGACCGCCAGCACCAAGTACACCGTCAACCTGACCGACACCAAGACCAAGATGGGCGCTCAGGGCCGCCTGTTCGAGGTCTACAAGGATGCCAAGACCATCGTGATGATCGACACCTTCCTTGCCAAGGTCACCTACGTTGCTGACATCACCTATGATGCTCAGGGTCACGTCAAGACTCCTGCCACCATCACCCTCGAGGTCTATGATGCCAAGAACGCTTCTACTCCTCTGACGCTCAAGGACTACGACGACAACTATGGCTATGCCAAGGATGAGTATGTCCTCGTCAACGCTTACACCGTCAAGGCTGACAACTCCGCCACTGTCAGCGGCAAGGTGCTCAACACTGCTGATCAGTATGCCGAGATCGTTTCCAAGGCCACTTCTGTTGACGGCGCTCAGAGCGTGATCTACTGGAACGCTCAGCAGCACAACGTTGAGGGCACCGTTTATGATGATGCTGCCAAGTTCTACCTCGACCAGGCCGCTCAGAAGGACGCCAAGTACACCTGGTACTTCGATTCCTACAACAACCTGATCGGTGCGGTTGAGATCGCTGCTGCTACCAGCTACGGTGTGATCAACTCCATCTGGTGGGCTGGCAACGCCACTGACGGTTCCGGCGTGGCAAAGGCCAACGTCACCTACATGGACGGCACCACCGCTCAGGTTGACATCAGCAAGATGACCTATGTCTACACCACCCCCGCCACCCCCGCTACCAAGACTGTTAAGTCCGGTGATGTTACCCACAGCACTGGTATCAACGCACTGGTCATGAAGGCCGACGACCAGAACAAGTATTTCTACGTTGACACCTACATCAACACCAACAAGGTTGCTGATACCAATGGCATCCTGAACGGTCACCTGTTCCAGTTCACTACCAAGTCCAACGGCACTCTTGACGCTGTTGAAGTTGCCACCGGTACTGCCGCCAAGCTCTACAATCTCGCCGATGTTGCCGTGAGCAAGAACACTCAGGTCTATGGCGGCGCGACTGGTACTCTCGTTGTCAACTCCAATACTGTGTTCCTGGTTCGTTCTGGTGCTGACACCACTGCTAACCCCTATACCTTTAAGTCCATCACCGGCTTCACCAACATCGACAACTATGCCAAGGGCGAAGTTGACTATGTTGATTTGAACGGCGACAACGTTGCCGATTACGTCTACGTTATCGCTCCCACCACGACCTCCAAGGTCACCAGCCTGTTCTACTTCGACGGTCAGCAGGGCGCTTACACCCTCGCCGACGGTACGTGGGTCGTCAAGGGCTATGTTGACGGCGTTGCCGGCGAAGTCAAGTTCGCTAACTATGACGCTCTGCAGAACACCCTGAAGATCAGTGGTCAGACTGGCTATCCTGTGAACAACACGCTCTATGTTGTCACTCTTGAGGATGGCGTTGTCAAGAGCGGTCACATCGTCACCGACGGTGAGCAGCTGAAGGGTTATGCAAACTACCCGCTTTCCTCCGCCTATAACACCTATAGCGACATCACGATCAACATCGTTGAGGGTGCTGCTGGCACTGTGGAGAAGAACTATTCTGATCGTGACACCTTCGCTGATTCTCTCTATCACGACTATAGCGCTAACAAGTATTACAGCGTGGTCACCGACCTGACCAAGGTTGTTGGCACGATGGGCAATCCTGCCGACCAGCACTACTACTTTGTTTCTATCCAGAACAACGGTCAGCTCAACGCTCTGGCACTGCAGGCTTACGCCTACGACAAGGTCAAGAGTGGCGTCGATGTTCCCAACGCCGCTACTGTTATCGGCGTTGCCCTCAACGCTAACAAGAGCGCTATGGTGTCTCTGAACACTAACAACGATGCTAAGAAGGGTGATGTTTACAGCGTCACTCTCGAGCAGCTCCGTGACAACGGCTATGTCACCGTCGGCACCTTCTCCGGTACGGTTGTCGTCGATGGTGCTAACTCTGTCACCATTGATCTGAGCGGCGTGATCGGCGCTGGTACCTATAAGGTCACCGCCGGTTCCTACACTTCGATCATGTCCTTCGCTAACTAAAAACTTCTCTTCTGAGGGATCTTTCCCCCTAAAGTAGAGTTTCAGCCCCGAGGCTTTCGCCTCGGGGCTGTTTTTTGCCTTGATTCAGTTTCCCTGTTCTCCGTCGTTGCTGTAGCCCAGCACCAGATAGTAATAGGTCGTGTCGATTGCGTTCATCTGGTTGCCTGACGGGGGGTAATACTGGTCGTCCTGCGGGTAGTACCAGCTCACGCCGGTATCGCCCCACGTCATTTCGTTTTCGCGGTTGTTGCTGTAGTAGAACTTGTCGAACCCGCGCACCGCCCAGTAGTGGCTGCTGCTCGAGCTGTTCACCATCACCAGCAGCGGGTAGAACCCGCACTCGATGCTGACTGCGTTCGCCGCGCCGTAGGTGCCGTTGCCGGTATACGAGCCGTATTTTATGCGGCAGATTTTACCGTTTGCGATCGTCTGCGCCAATGCCGTGATGCGCTCCGCCGCCGTGCCGTCGGCCTCGCTGCGCGCGTCACCCTCAGCCTTGAGCGCTACGTCGATGCTCGCAAACGCCCCGTTAAAGTCGTCCATCTTGATCTGATCCGCCTTGACCCATTGCGGCAGGTCGAAATTTGTCGTTTTGTTCATGCGCTTTCCCCCAAAATATAATGTTGGAAAAGGCAGCCCACACCCCCCTGCAAACGCGGGAACACTGATGCATGATTAGCCTTTTCATGATACGCCGTATCATGAAGAAACGTTGCACACAACGGCGCAAAAAGCTGCACCGCCTCCGGTATTAGAATTCACGATACAACAAATTGCCGCGTTTTATGCAGCGATCCCCGTTGTGCGCGGGAACTTTTTCGGCTATCATACGTCTATAGAAGTATCCGAAAGAAATGAGGAACGAACGATGAAGAAGCTCCTTTCCCTTCTGCTCCCGCTCGCACTCCTGCTCTCCCTGACCGCCTGCGGCGAAAAAAGCGCAGACGAGGCCGCGCGCCAAACCCCGCCAACACTGACGGTGACAAGCGCAAACGCTTGCAGCGTCACCCTCAAAAGCGGCAGCTACGACTGGACCTACACCCAGGGCCTACAGAGCATGACCGTCATTGCCTGCGGCGCGCACCCGCTGGACGAAAACTTCCGCGACATCACGCCTGTACTGGAAATGCCCTTTGCAGTGTCGGCCGCCTATTTCTACACCGTAACGCTCGATTTCGGCGATAATTCGCCCGATTCTGTCAGTCTCCGCTGCTGGCCGTCCGACGCCTGGGGCAGCACCGGCATGCCGTCCGGGACCGTGACCGCCCAGCGGCAGGATAACGGCACATTCCGCGCAGAACTGCCGCAAAGCGGCGGCATTTTCGCCGTCGACGCGCTCTGGGACGGCAGCAGTGCGACCTACACCTTCTGCACGCAGGCGGAGAGGACAAAAGAGCTCCACCCGGGCGCGGTGCTCAGCATCGGCGAGAGCGAAGACATCCGCAAGATCGACATCTCGTGGCGCAGCGGCAGCGTGAACATCTATACCGCCGAGCAGAGCGCGCAGATCAGCGTGAAGGAGGAATCCGCCGCGCCGCTCGCCGAGAGCGAGAAGATGGTCTGCGCGATCGACGGCGACACGCTGCGCATCCGCTTCCTCGGCGACGCTTACCGCGGCAGCTACGACGGGGAAAAGTACCTCGACGTGGGACTTCCGAGGGAACTGGTCAGCGCCGGTCACTTTGAGGAGATCGAAGTCGAAACAACGGACGCCTACACCATCGTGGGCGCGGACGTTTCCGGCAGCATCAAGCTTTCGACCGTCGGCGGCGACGCGCGCGTGATGGGTGCAACCTGCCCCACGGTCGAGATCGAGACGGTGAACGGCAGCGTGGGCGTGGTGGACGGCACATGGGGGAAAATCGAGCTCTCGACCGTCTCCGGCGCGATCGAGCTTGCAGGCGAAGCGGAAAATGCCGAGATCGAAACCGCGAGCGGCAAGGTGGATATCGCCGGCGCGCTCGGCGCGCTGGACTTCGAAAGCGTCAGCGGTGACCTGATTTTGGCTACCGAGCGTGCGCTGCGCCTTGATGCCGAAACGGAGAGCGGCAGCATCTATCTGACCCTTCCCGCGCAGGACGGCTTTACTCTCGACTATGAAACGAAAAGCGGCGCGTTCCGCTCCGCGCTCACCGAGCGCGAAGGAGCGCTCATCACCTGTCTCGACGACCACGCGACGCACTACTCTGTGCCCGCGCTCGACGGCGGCGCGGTGAGCGAGCTTACGATCGAAACGATGAGCGGCGAGGTGACGATTGGAGCCTCTTCCTCTGGAAGCAACTAAAGCGCAAAAAAAGAGAGCGGCAGCGCCGCTCTCTTTTTTCGTTATTTCTCGTCGATTGCAAGCCACGTCTGGTCGAAGCCGTAGGGGAGCAGCTCCTTGATGTGCAGGTGCTTTTCCTCGTTGTCCTTGTTCAGGCACACGACCTCCATGTCGGGGCCGAACTCGTAGAGCACCTGACGGCACGCGCCGCAGGGGTAGCAGTAGTCGTCGCTGCGCCCAGCGATGACGATGCGCTTGAAGCGCCGATGCCCCTCGCTCACGGCCTTAAACGCCGCGGTGCGCTCGGCGCAGTTCGTCAGGCCGTAGCTCGAATTTTCGATGTTGCAGCCGGTGAAGACCGCGCCGTCCTCACATTCGAGTGCCGCGCCCACGGGGAAGTGGGAGTACGGCACATACGCCATGTCCAGCATGGCGACGGCCTTCGCCTTGAGTTCTTCTAACGTTGCCATAATAACGCCTCCTCACCAGTCTACGCCGAGATCAGGACGGACTTGCGTATCCATGATGTCCTCGGCGTTATAGAATTGCAGATAGCGGCTGCGCGAGTGGCGCAGCGTGGTGCCGTCCGGATGCAGACGGTCGCAGATGACGGCGGAAATGTCGGGCTTCACATAGCTGAACGAACTCGTGCCGACACTCGCGAAGATGCGGAAGCCCTGGCTTTGCAGGTACTGGAAGCACTCGCCGGTCTGGTGCCAGTCGTCACCGTCGGGACGGCCGCCGTGCGGATAGAACAAAATCTGCGTGGGGCCGACGAGCGAGCCGACCTCGTCCGCCCAGCGCTCGGTGTCGTTGATGACGGTCTGGAGCGGCTTGGTGTCGAGGCGGATGTGGCCCCAGGTGTGGCTGCCGAACGTCCAACCCGTTTCCTTGAGCCGCTCGATGACGGGCTTGACGGCCTCGATCTCGCTCGCGCGGTAGGCATCGAACGCGGGGCGGTCGGGCGAATCTGCCGCGATGTCGCGGTCATCCTGCGTGCGGTAGCCTAAAATACCCTGATAGCCCGTCAGCGAGAAGATGGCCTTCGCGCCGTTGAGTGAAAAGTCGGGGTGTTCGTAGACAAACTGGTCGAGAATGGGCGTCGCGTCGAGCTCCTTGGTCAAAAAGGTCTCATTTGTGTACGGATCGGTGCACTGCGCCCAGATCTCGCCGTCGTCGCCGACGACGAGCTTGCTCGTGAAGCCCTCGTCAAGCATATAGGGGTAGTAGTTCACGTCGTCAAAGCTGATGACGAGCGGCTTTTTGCCCTCTGGCAGCATCAGGGTGTTTCGCACCATATGCGTGCCGGACTCGTCCGTCACCTCGCTCCAGACATCCTCCATCGCGACTAAGATGTAGCCCTTGTCGTACACGGACTGCAAAATTTTGTTGTATTCGTCGACCGTCACCATCCAGTCGTCGAGGCCGTAGCGCTGGTCCTGACTGGCATTGCAGTCGTGGAAGGCCCACTGCGGATAGGCGATGATCGGGTGGAAAAAGAGGTGCTCCACCACCTGATCCGGCCCCCAGGCCTGCGTGAGCTGGTCCTCGGACCAGTAGTTGCGCACGGCGTCGTAGGGGTCAGTTGTATCGTCAGTATTGTTGTCGGTGTCGCTGCCATTCTCGTCCGTGACGGTCTGATCGTCGCCGTCGGACGGCGTCGTCTTATCGCCGCAGGCAGTCAGCAGCGACAGTACCATCAGCGCGCTGAGCAGCAGCGCAAAAAAGTGTTTCATGTCAAAATCTCCTCTCTCAAAACTGCGGGGCTATTATAGCAGACTCTATTTCTTTTGACTACGCCTTTGGCGCTTTTGTTCCCATTTGTAACTATTTACCACAAATAATTAAAGCGTCACAGCTTTTCGCATCCGCAGACGCGAAATGATTTCGAATCGTTTTTTGGCGCGACATGCGCGTGCCAAAAAACTCTTCTCGCTCCGCGCGTGTCGAAGCCGCCCTTTGGGCGGCAAGGCACGAAGCGGAGTGTAATTCTCAAAAAACAAGGGACACGGTTTCCGTGTCCCTTGTTTTTTGAAGAATTAGAAGTCTGCGTTGCCCACGGTTCTCGGATGCAGCTCCACGTCGCGGATGTTGCCGATGCCCGTTAAATACATCACCATGCGCTCGAAGCCAAGGCCGAAGCCCGCGTGACGGCAGGAACCGTAGCGGCGCAGGTCGCAGTACCACCAGTAGTCCTCGGGATTCATGCCGAGCTCGCGGATGCGCTTTTCGAGCAGCTCGATGCGCTCCTCGCGCTGGCTGCCGCCGATGATCTCGCCGATGCCCGGAACGAGGCAGTCCGCCGCGGCGACGGTCTTGCCGTCGTCGTTGAGGCGCATATAGAACGCCTTGATCTCCTGCGGATAGTCCGTGACGAACACGGGGCGCTTGAAGATCTGCTCGGTGAGGTAACGCTCATGCTCAGTCTGTAGGTCGATGCCCCACTCGACGGGGTAGTCGAACTTCTGGCCGCTCTCCTTTAAGAGCTTGACGGCCTCGGTATACGTCACGCGGCCAAAGTCGGAACTCTCGACGTGCTGGAGACGCTCAAGAAGGCCTTTGTCGACAAAGCTGTTGAAAAACGCGAGATCATCCGGGCAGCGCTCCATCACGCGGCGGATGATATGCTTGACCATCGCCTCCATGACCTCAAGGTCGCCGTCGAGGTCGCAGAACGCCATCTCCGGCTCGATCATCCAGAACTCGGCGGCGTGGCGCGCGGTGTTGGAATTCTCGGCGCGGAACGTGGGGCCGAAGGTGTAAACGTCACCGAACGCCATGGCGAAGTTCTCGGCGTTGAGCTGGCCGGAGACAGTCAGGCTCGTCTTCTTGCCGAAAAAGTCCTTGCTGTAATCGACCTTGCCGTCGGGCGTTCTCGGCGGGTTTTCAAGATCCAGCGTCGTGACCTGGAACATCTCGCCCGCGCCCTCGCAGTCAGAGCCGGTGATGATGGGGGTGTTGACATAGACGAAGCCGCGGCTCTGGAAGAACTCGTGCACGGCGTAGGCTGCCGCGCTTCTCACGCGGAACGCCGCGGAGAAGAGGTTCGTGCGCGGGCGCAGATGCTGAATGGTGCGCAGATATTCGACGCTGTGGCGCTTTTTCTGCAGGGGATAGTCGGGGGAGGACACGCCCTCGACCTCGATCTCTGTTGCCTTGACTTCGAGCGGCTGCTTGGCCTCGGGCGTCAGCACGACGGTGCCGTGCACGATGAGCGCGGCGCCCACGTTCTGCGCGGCGATCTCCTTATAATTAGAAAGAGAATTCGCATCCATCACGACCTGCAAATTGCGGAAGCACGAGCCGTCGTTCAGCTCGATGAATCCGAAGGTCTTCATATCGCGGATGGTCTTCGCCCAGCCGCATACGGTGACGCTTGCGCCGCCGTACTGCTCTTTGTCGGCGAAGAGCGCGGCAATTCTCACTCGTTCCATAATAATTTTCCTTCCTTTTGTGGGTTTTCACGGGATAATAGAGGTATTATATGCCACTTCCCGTGCAAATTCAAGCCCCGCTTTGTATTGACTTTTGACAAGTTGTATGTTATGATGCAATCTTACCTCAAAAGGTAAACGTGAAACTTTCACCTATTACTTTACAGGAGGATTTTAACGATGAACAAGTATCTGGATATCGCCCCCGAGGTTGCCGAGGCCCTTGCCGCCGGTAAGCCCGTCGTGGCGCTCGAATCCACCATCATTTCCCACGGCATGCCCTACCCGCAGAACGTTGAGACCGCGCTCAAGGTCGAGAGCATCATCCGTGAGGCCGGCGCCGTCCCCGCGACCATCGCCATCATCGGCGGCCGCTTGAAGGCGGGCCTTTCCAAGGAAGAGATCGACTACCTCGGCCGCACCGGCGCGGGCATCCCGAAGGCTTCCCGCCGCGACCTGCCCGTGCTCGTCGCGCAGGGCAAGGACGGCGCGTGCACCGTCACCACCACGATGATGATCGCCGACATGGCGGGCATCCGCGTGTTCGCCACCGGCGGCATCGGCGGCGTGCACCGCGGCGCGCAGGAGACGTTCGACATCTCCGCCGACCTTGAAGAGCTGGCCAACACCTCCGTCATGGTCGTGTGCGCGGGCGCGAAGTCCATCCTCGACCTTGGTCTGACGCTCGAATATCTCGAGACCCACGGCGTGACCGTCATCGGCTACGGCACGAGCGAGCTGCCTGCGTTCTACACGCGCAAGTCCGGCTTTGGCGTCGACTACGAGCTCGACACGCCCGAGCAGCTGGCCAAGGCGTTCCACGTCAAGCGCGAGCTGGGTCTGCGCGGCGGCTTACTCGTCACGAACCCGATTCCCGAAGAGTACTCCATGGACAAGGAAGTCATCGACAAGGCCATTGCCGAGGCCGTCGAGGACGCGAAGAAGGACGGCATCCACGGCAAGGCCACGACGCCGTATCTGCTCGCCAAGATCAAGGACCTGACCGGCGGCGACAGCCTGGATTCCAACATCCAGCTCGTGTTCAACAACGCGCGCCTCGGCGCGGCGGCGGCCGTGGAGCTCAGCAAGCTCGAAAAGTGAGATATTTTGTCATCTATCTCGCCGCGATCAATATTCTGACATTCTGCGTCTACGGCGCAGACAAGCGCCGCGCCAAAATTCAGGGCGCGCGGCGCGTGCCCGAAAAGACTCTATTTGCACTCGCGCTGCTGCTCGGCAGCGCGGGTGCTCTTTTCGCAATGAGGGTCTTTCACCACAAAACGCGGCACTGGTACTTCAAGTTCGGCATTCCGGCGATCTTGCTTGCGCAGATCGCTCTGGGGGTGTTCGTGTATGTGCGGTTTTTCGCGGCGTAAAAAATTTTTGGGAAATTTTCGGGTTTTGTGAAACAAAACAGACGTTTCTTGCGTCTAATTAAGGAAGCAAAGGGAAACTGGGCGAAGAGGGAAGATAAAGAATTTATGAATTTTCCATTTTCCTGTTCCCTTATTCCCTGCGGCATGGTAAAATGCCGATGTATGAGAAAGGCTCTGTGCGCGCGGAGCCGACAACAACAAACACGAAAGGATGAAGATCACATGAAGAAATTTCTCTCCTTGCTATTGGCCATGACCATGGTCATGAGCCTCATCGTCCTGCCCGCAAGGGCGCACGATGGTGAGGTAACGCTAAATGCGGGAAAGTCTGTCATTGAGATCAATGAGCAGACCACCGTTTTAGCATCTTTGAGTTCCGGCGAGTATGCCTCTGGATACCCCAAATGGACAATCGATGATAACACGAAAGCAACACTCAGCGCATCGGATGGCGCTACGACTGCAACTGTGACTGGTAAGGCTGCAACAACGGGCGATGGTGTTACCATTACCTGCACGTACAAGCTTAATGCAGATGCCAGTCAGGAACAGACAGCCGTCCTGAAGATCAAAGTTAACGCTCCCGACTGCACGAAGGGTGTCGCAACGGTTTCCTTTAATGGTGTGAGCAGCCCCGTCACGAGCGACAATAAGGCTGACTATTACCCTGTGGCTGGTCAAACCGGTATTACTAAGGACAGCTTTACTTTTACCTATAAGACTGGCTTTGATAGAAACACAGGTGATGTTGTCTACACCGAAAATACTTCGCTGGCTGTTCCTATAAAAGCTACTGCTGAAGGCGCAAGTGCAACTGGTACAACTACGATTACGCTTGTTAAGAAAGAAGTTACCGCACCGACCAATCTCGTTGTTACTGCCCCGAGCAGCATTGACAACTATTTTGCTGGACAGAACATTACGTTCTCTGTCACTGCACCGACCAATTTCCCCTCTGGTGCAAGCTATGTTTGGGAATATAAGGTCAAGAATTCTCAGGATGATTTTGCAACGCTCCCTGGTACAGTGAGTGGTTCTACTATCACCACAAAGGCTCTCGGTTCCACTACTGACACCGTTTATACGATTTCTTGCAAAGCTAAGCTCAATAATGTTACCACTACGGCCGTCACTGCGGATGTGACTATTAAGGCTGACCCCTACACCCTTAAGGCTGGTTTGAAAACCAGTGCGACGCTTTCGCCCAACTCTACGCTTGCCTTTAATAGCACATGGACACCTGCGCCGTATTTGGAATATAAGGGTGACCCTACCAAGAATGTTGCCGCGGCTAATCTTACCTACACGTTAGTTTCAAGCGATACTGCTGTTGCCACTATTTCCCGCGATGGCAAGACTGTCAATGCCGGTACAAAGGCTGGTCCCGCTACGATTACCGCAACCGTTACGTACAATGGTAAAAACTATGGTAAGCTGACGTATTCGGTCAGAAACAGCGTCCTTGAAGCAACTCTTACCGCTGTTCAGAACAATACCGCAACCTATCTGGATGGCCGCAATTATTACGGCAACTTGGGTGCTGCCGCACAGGCTGCACTCATCGCTAACGGCATCAGTGGCACGGTTTCTACCGTTGCCCTCAATACGGCTTCTGTGACCAATGGCCGCATCACTGGTACAAACTATTATTATACCTTCACCGGTTCGAGCATCGGTGTCTCCACTTTCACCGGCACGGTTACGTTAACTAATGGCTCGGTTTACACCATGACTTTCAAGGTGCCTGTTACCCCCATCAGCACCACCTATGAGGCGCAGTATCCCGAGCCGGTCGCCTACGGCAACACCTATCGCTACTATGTTCAGGTTCCCGCCGGTGCTTCCTACTATTATGTTGTCGGCACCCCGAATCAGGCCACTATCCCGACTGATTTCTCTCAGAGCGGCAAGACCGTCTACTATGCCAACACCACCAGCACCAACCTGTACCCGCTGACTGACAGCAACTTTGTGGGCGGCCAGTGCACGCTGTGGATCGTGACCAAGAACAGCTCCGATAACAGGCTCTACTACGGTCAGCTCACCGTCTACCAGAAGAACTACAACATCAACTACAACGGCGTGGCCGGTGAGACCGTCCAGTTCGCGCAGAGCGACTTCACCGACTTCATGAACGAGGTTGCTGAGGCCCGCGGCGACGCCAGCAAGACCAAGTCCTATCCCTATGTCACCTTCGATTACGTGACCTTCTCCCTGCCCACCACGTCTCAGGGCACGCTGTACTATGGCGGCACCGCCATGTCCACCAGCAATTCCTCCGGCGCGTTCAACACCCGCACCAAGGTCACCAACCTCGATAGCGTGACGTTCGTCCCCAACGCCAAGACCACCGCGAAGACCATCACGCTGAACTTCACCCTGTACGCGACCCGCTATTCCAGCTCCTCCACGAGCCACGGCACGACCGTGCCGTACTCCGGCAGCGTCGTCGTCAACCTCGTGCGCGAGGACATCAAGTACACCGTCTCTCAGGGCGACAGCGTCCGCTTCGACGAGAGCGACTTCCTGAACTACCTGCGCTCCACCAAGGGCTACACCAGCAACTACACCATCGACTACGTGACCTTTGACCAGAGCGCCGTCTCCGCCGTCAACGAGGGCTCGCTCTACACCTACTACAACGGCTACAACTACGGCGGCTCCGTCAAGACGACTGACAAGTTCTACTACAACGCCACCGCCAGCCAGAATGCGCTCAGCGACGTCGCGTTCCTTGCCAGCCGCTACGCCAAGACCGGCGAGACCGTCTACATCCCGTTCACCATCTACGCCCGCTACGGCTCGACCGGCACCGGCACCCGCCAGCTCACCGGCACCGTGGCCATCAAGATCGGCCAGACGATGAACTTCATCGATGTCAAGACCACCGACTACTTCTACAACTCCGTCAAGTGGGCCGTCGGCAAGAACATCACCAACGGCACGTCCAGCACCACCTTCTCCCCGTACAAGTCCTGCACCCGCGCCGAGATCGTGACGTTCCTGTGGCGCGCCGCCGGCAGCCCGGAGCCGACCATCACCCGCAACCCGTTCCGTGATGTCAACGCCGTCACGCACTCGAGCTACTACAAGGCCATCCTGTGGGCCAGCCAGAAGGGCATCACCTCCGGCACCAGCGCCACGGCGTTCTCCCCCGATCAGGTCTGCACCCGTGCCCAGATCGTGACCTTCCTGTACCGCTACGCGGGCCAGCCCAGCGGCTACTACTCCAATCCGTTCAAGGATGTGGGCGCCACGAGCGAGGCGAGCTACTACAACGCCATCCTCTGGGCCGTCGGTAAGGGTATCACCACCGGCACCAGTGCCACGACGTTCTCCCCGTATGCTTCCTGCAACCGCGCCGAGGCCGTGACGTTCCTGTATCGTTACACCAACGGACTTTAATGCTTAAAACGAAAGCCCCGCTCAGCGGGGCTTTCGTTTTAGCTTTTTGCGCTCCGCGGCAGCGCACGCGCCGTAGGCGCGCACGTTTGCGGAGCGAGAAGTGTAAATCCTGACGCACACGCCCCAGGGCGGCTTCTCTTGCCGCTTTGCGGCAATTCACCTTCTGTCGCGACAAAAAACGATCAAGATCATTTCGCGCCTGCGGGCGCGAAATTGTTTTGGGTTGTACGGGGTTGTGCAAAAAATATTGGCGAAAGTCCGCTCTTATGAGCGGGCTTTCCTTTTTTCGGCGGGCCGCGGCTGGAAAAGGAAATTTCGCTCCCCGCGCGGCGGCGCGGACTACTGTTACTTGCCGCCTGACCGCTGCGCGGGTCATCAGAACACAAAGAGCGGCTTAGGCCGCTTTTTTCATATTTGTGCTTATATATAATATGTATGTGGTGGCGGATAATGGCGAAAGCGGGGGTTTTATGTCAAGCTGTAACAAGACTGGCGGTTTGTTACAAGTGTGTTACAGATGGGGCGAAAGCGTTGACTTGAAATTTTGCTTGTGGTAAGGTGACAGTGCAGAAAGGGTGGGGAACGGTGCGTTCCCGACTTAGTTACGGGATCGGCATGCCACGGTAAGTAAGCCGAGAAACGCCGAAACTTGCTCCTTTCTGACAAACGAACCATCTTTAAGGGGATGCAATATCCACCGAATTGAACGATTTTGCGTTGATTCTGCTGAATTTTTCTTATTTTCAATTGTTTCTGCAATAATTTGAGGATTTGCAAATTTTGGCAGCAACCACGCAGGAGAGGGAGAGACGGCGGGTGTTCGGCTCCAAGGGGATGGAAATTTATGAAAGGAGAGTAACATCTATGAAAAAGTTACT
>ERZ780226.2171-NODE-2171-length-13943-cov-3.150562_pt1 | contig 13943 bp, 12 predicted proteins | sample MGYA00511165_ERZ780226 | MGnify/ENA primary metagenome ERZ780226 (study PRJEB29588, sample SAMEA2152373) | human gut metagenome | biome: human gut; feature: human-associated habitat; material: faeces | place: Denmark | collected 2008/2010 ...
TTGTTCGGCAGCCGCAGTGTGCAAAGGGTTCTATTTTCCGGCACATAGTAGAGATAGGGGATTTTTCCGCTGCCATCCGACCGGTGCAGGGCGGACGCTACCAGTTCCACCGCCATGCTTCGGTTCAGCGGCGCATCCATGGGGTATTTTCCCGCCGCCTTCCGCTCGCCCATCAGACGGTTGACCCGCTCCAGCGCCGCTCCATAAGAAATGCCGCCGTCCGAACGGGGAATCTTTTTAATCTCCTCCATATCCATGCCCAGCGTGCGCTCCAGCATGCGCTGAAATGCGCTTTCCGCCAGCAAATCCTCCGTTCCAAAGGAAAACACATCGCCGCCCTGGGGCACCCCTCGATAAATATCCAGGGATACCAGCAGCGCCGCTGCCTCCGGGTCCGGAATCAGCGGATAATCGGCAAAATCCGCTGCTCGGGCAACGCCTTTTCTCTGGTCCTGTCCGCCATCATGCTTTTGATAGCGTGCGTCAATGGCATCGTCAAATTGCAGAACCTGATGTTCCATACTCACACCTCCAATTTATCAGGGAAATTACAGCACCTCCAGCTCCAGCTTGCCGGCATAGGATTTTCCTGCCTCGGGCTGGATCTCTTCGCCATCCAGCTTCACCACCAGCCGCTTTCCTTCCGGCGCGTCCAGCACCGCATGCTCGCTAATTGTCAGCGCCGACAGCAGGCAGGTGCCCGTTACCGTCCAGTGGGCATCCTCCTCCAGCGCCACGGTGACGGGATTAACGCCGTTATCATGGGGCAGATTCTTTACATGTCCCAGATAATAGTATTCCTCCATGGTAAAGAGATTCTTGTCTCTTCCCCGCTCGTCCACATGCTTTGCGGTGGCAGCCGTTGCCGTGCCGGTGATTCTGGCGCCATGCCCGAAGACCAGCTCCAGTGCCTCGCCCTGTCCCTGTACATTGTCTCCCAGCTTGCGATAGCCGGTGGCATTGTAGAAGTCGCCCTGAACGGTGCAATTGGTAAACTTCGCCGTCACCTTTTTGCCGGAGGAGACGCATTCCGTATCGTAGTCAATGCCCGGATAGCCCGGATGCTCAAAAAACTCATGGTTGAAAATCGGACCCATATGGGGCTGAATCAACGTTCCGTTCTCGTCAAAAATATCCGGCGTAAACAGACCGCCCACCGCCTTGTCATCATTGTCAATGAGCTGTAGAATCACGCCGTCGCCGCTGCGGAGTACGCTGTTGTCCACCACCACATTGCCGCCCACTGCCCGGAACAGGAACGTGGCATAGCCGGTATCGCAGACCGTTCCGTCCAGCAGCGAAATGTTGCAGTCCCCATGGAACATAAAGCCCCAGCCGTCCGAATTTACCACGGTGGGACGCCCCTTGCCCTGGATCGGCGCAAACACCGGCTCATCCTCCCAGAACACGTCCATTACCTCGCCCCGATGACCGTCCGGCGGCATGGGTGCAAACCGTCCCGTGGGCACCAGATACTTCTTTCTGGGCGTTACCGCGGTATTGGAGGACTGGAGGGTAATGTTGCCGCCGATGCCGATGATGGCATAGGTACCCACATTGAACTCGGTGCCATAAATAAACTCATCGCAGCCTGCCGCATAGATGCCGTAGCCCGGTCCAAAGCGATGGGTAAAGGGGTTGTCCTCCATGGTGCCCTGACCCAGCAGCGTGATTTTGGAATCCACCACATAAAGCGCCATCTCATGCCCGCCATCGGTGGAGATAACACCCCAGTCGTTGGCGCGGCAATCGCAGTCGGCAATGGTCATGGTGGAAAGCTCGCCCATGAGATTGGTGCCCCGGGCAGTGCCGGTGATGCCCAGCACCCACGGAGGCGCCACCATCTTGGTAAAGCCCGCCGCGTTCTGATACCCCGCATACAGGGTGCCTCCCATGCAGTCATAGGTGCAGTGCTCCATTAAAACGTCCGAACCGCCGTCGGCAAACAGCACCGGTTTCGCAACGCCCTTACTATAAAGACGGCTGTTTTTTACCGTCAGCTTCGCTCCACGATAGGCGCAGACCACGGAGCCGTAGCCGTCAAAATCGCAAACCCGCTTTCCGTCCGACTCCGTGTCCGCCCGAAGATCGCAGTCCTCCATGGTATATTCGGAGTTCTCTATAATTACATGGTTAAAGTTCGGAGTATGGCTGACAATTTTGGTGCCCTGCATTGCCGAATCGCTGACGCTTCCGCCAACCAGCGCCGGACGGACGCTCATATTCGCTGCAATCTTTCCGTCCCGAACCACCAGCGCCGCTCGATACGGCTCCCGCCCGCGACCGGTAAAGTCCGAAGGAGAGGTGGGAAACGCATCGCTGAGCACCAGCACCGCGTCCTCTCCATAAACGGCTGCATTGACCTCCCGCTCTTCGCCGCCTGCCACCAGGGTCAGCAGCTTTTCTCCAAACGGAATGCTTCGATCCTTCATTGTATCTTCATCCTTTCGTATGTTATGCGTATATTTCTTGGATTCTCTCATTTTGCATTGTATGGGATTCGAAACAATAAAACAATTCATTATCTTGTGATTTGGTGCAGAATTTTATGAAGTTCGAAGAATCCTCCTGTATTTTGGTGTAATCCTGAGCGAATTCCAAAAAATAATGCACCAAATGGTAAGAATGCCGCATTGCAAGCCCTCCAATAAGCTGGCATAATAGCCTTGACCGAGGGAAGCCCCTCAGAATCACAACAAGGAGGACCGAACATGAAAAAGACATCTACCATCCAGCGGCTCGGCGCGGTCATTCTGGCGCTGGGACTGCTCGCCGGCTGCGGCGGTCAAGCCGCTTCCAGCGCTGAAATTGCCGCATCGTCCGGCAGTGAGCCTGCACCTACCGCCGCAGCGCCGGCATCCACGCCGACGCCTGAAGCGTCCGTCCGGGAGGAAACGTCCGAGCAGGCGTCCACTCCGGAAGCAGCGCAGGCTTCCGAGGACTTTACCCCCGTGGAATACAGCTTTCCGCTGACGGAGCAGACCGAAACACTTCGGTATTTTGCCACCATGTCCCCCAACTTTACCAGCTATATGGACGACTACAGCACCAATGCCTCCGTGCAGGCGTTGGAGGAGCTTACCGGCGTCCACATCGACTATGAGTGCTATATTCCCGAAAATGCCCAGACCCAGTTCAACCTTCAGGCAGCAGCCGGAAGCCTGCCGGACATTCTGCTGGGCGCCACAGAGTATTACTCCGGCGGCATGGACACTGCGGTATCCGACGATATTCTTTTGAATCTGGCAGATTATCTGGAGGATTGCCCCAACTACAGCCGCATTCTGGAGCTGACCCCGGATATGAAAAACAGCCTGACCACCGACAGCGGCAACCTCATCGGCTTCTATCCCTATACGGACCCCAAGATCGCCACCCCGGTTTCCGGCAGTATTTTCGTCCGCGGCGACTGGCTGGATCAGGTTGGCATGGAGGTTCCCGCCACCTACGATCAGGTACATGAGGTATTGACTGCCTTCCAACAGCAGCTTGGCATTGAGCATCCCATGCTGGTCAACTCCTATTTGGACGATCAGGCTGGCTCCTTTGCCTCCGGCTATGACATCAAGGCATTCTTTATGACCTCTCCCGGCATTCAGGTTCCGTTCTATGTGGTGGACGGTCAGGTAAAATGTGCCATTGTGGAGGACGATTTTGTCTCCTACGTGACCATGCTTCAGGACTACATGAACGAGGGACTGACCATGCCCGGCATTGAAAGCTATACCAACGAGATGTCCTATCAGGATCTGGTCACCTCCGGTCAGATTGGCTTCTTCTGGGGCTTTGGCGTTCGGGATATGGAAACGCTAAACAGCCAGATTGAGGACGGTTATCTGGTGGCAGTGCCCGCCATCCGTCAGACCGAGGACCAGACGCTGCATTTTACCACCGCTGCCTCCTATCAGGTCCGCTATGCCGTCAGCCTTTCCGCCACCTGCTCCAATGTGGAGCTGGCATGCAAATGGCTGGACGCCCATTATACCCAGGAGGTTTCCATGCTTGCCATGTACGGCGTGGAAGGTGTCAGCTATGAGATGAAGGACGGCACGCCCCACTTTACCGATATGATGACCCAGCCTGCCGAAGAGGGTCTGACCCTGACGGTACAGAAAGCCCTCTACTGCCTGGCAGAAGCGGACAACATCTACTATCAGACCATCAACACCGATCTGGACGTTTATACCGACGCCCAGGTGGAAGCGCTGGAATCCATCAACAGCGGCAGCATGGACGGTGAATATGTCTATCCCACCGGTGCATCCATGACCACAGAGGAGGACGAACGCTACACGGCTCTGATCTCCGATCTGAGCACCTATATGGCAGAGCATGTGTTGAAGTTTGTCACCGGCGAAGAGGATATGGGTCAGTATCCGGACTTTGTTGCAACGCTCTATGAAATGGGCATGCAGGAAGCCATTGACCTGAAGCAAGCCGCTTACGACCGCTATATGGCGCGATAACCCCCCTGTCATCCTACCGCCGTACCACGTGTGCGGCGGTAGGGTTCGTTTTACACGCTGCATCGTTTTTCCCCACAGCCTTTGCATTCTATGATATAATAGTACAAAATCAACCCGGGAGTGATTCGCAATGATCTCAGTGGTCCTCTATTGTCAGGATCCGGAGCTGGAGCAGGCTGCCGTTTCGTATCTGCAAGCCCATCCGGAATTCCGGCTTACTGAGCGCACCGACAATGCCCAGGTGGCGGTGCCTGCCATATTGGGCATTCTTCCGGATCTGGTCATCTGTCAGGACGCCCAAAATGCCCCTGCCCTGCCGCTGCTGCAGGCAACCCATCCCTACACGCCGCAAACCTACTATCTTCTCTGCGGCGTTGCCCCGGAGCCGGAGCATCTGCTGGCGCTGCTGCGATGCGGCATGCGGGACTGCATTCCTGATCCATGGGATATCACAGCACTTTCCCAGGCGCTGGATCGATTTCTGGGCTGCGTCAAAACCGTAGACCAGCGAAGTGAAGCCGAGCAGAGCATAAAGCTGCGCCGTGTTCTCGACAAAAAGTTCTTTGAAGACACCATTGTCACCAGCTCCGGCTCTGCCATATTCCAGGACTTTTCCGCCCTGGAGTACGAATACCAGATTTCGTTTACCCCCGGCTGGTTTCAGGCGCTTCACATTCTGGTGGACCCGCGCCCCAAGGAAACCCTTTACGCCGACGCATTTCTCCCGGTACTCCAGGTAGAAGCCCTTGCCCGCCGGTTTTTCCAGCCGGAATGTCATGCCATGGTGTGTTATGTCAAGGACCACAGTCTTTCTATTCTGCTGAACACCGTCTCGCCCCCATCGGATTTGCGGGCGCTGTGTCAGGAATTTCTCTCCCGTTGCACCAGGGAATTTACCTGGTATACCGGCATCAACACCATCTCCATCGGAATCGGGCTGGAAACCGATCAGCCGGAGCAGCTTCCCCAGCTGATGCAGTCCGCGAAAATGGCAGGCTGGATGCGGCTGAGCGAGGGACGAGGCAGAGTGCTGGAATACCGCCGATACTACTCCCGCTACTATGAAAAGCACCGCTTTCTTTCCGCCGATACCGCCGAAGCGCTGACCCGCAGTGTTCAGAGCCGCGACGTTCCCCTGTGCATCGACACCATCCACCGCAGTCTGGATACCGCCGACAACGCCGCAGCCTATCTTTCCATGGCGCTTTCCATCAATGATGTGCTGATTGCCGCATTTCGCGAGCAGGACAACTCCCCCGTGGTGGAGAGCCGAAAATACCTACATTTAGCAAAGAACATGCCGCCCATGGTAGAAAATCTGGACAGTCTCAGCAAAATTGAAGAAGCGGTCACCAATTGGGCAAGGGACAACATTGAGGGACTGCTGGCGCAGGAGCATCAGCGGGAGGACGTTGCCGTTCTCACTGCCCGGCAGTACCTGGCGGCACACTATACCGAACCCCTGCGGCTGGAGGCGGTAGCGGGCTATGTGGGACTTTCCTCCTCTTATTTCTGCATGAAATTCCGCCAAAGCACCGGAAAAACCTTTGTGGAATATATTACAGCCCTCCGCATGGAACGCGCCAAATACCTGCTGGAACACACCAGCCGAAAAATCCACGAAATCGGCGCGGAGGTCGGCATCCAGGACACCCGCCATTTCAGCCGCATGTTCCGCAAAGCCTGTGGCATGCTTCCCACCGAATACCGGAGCACCCACAGCGGAAAGCGCACCGCGGAGCCGCTGCCCTGACTGCAAAAACATACATCCACCGGAGCCGTCCAACGCTGGACCGTCCGGTGGATGTTTTTATAGGATGGTGACTTTCCCGTCAGGTTTATCGGGACTTCTGCGAATTATGACTGCTCGCCTAAGTAGATGCTCACCCGGCTTTGAATTACGCTTGCGGTATCCTCGGCGGTTTTATCCCCTGCAAAGAATGCCGCCGCTTCCTCCAATGCAATTTCCATGGCAGGATCGTCATAAACCATCACGCAGCCCGCGTCATAGGGCATGGCGATTGCTTCGGCATATTCCTCCTGGGTCGCCTCATCGGGGCTATTCTTCACCATATCGTTCTCCAGCTCCTGATACACATCCTCCCGAATGGGTGTGAATATGCGGGTTTCTTTCTGGACGTCATCGGACAGGAACATCCGCAAAAACTGCCAGGCAGCATCCGGATGCTTTGCCGATGCGGTGATGGACATACACTGCTGGAAGGTCAGACACATGCCGTTTCCTTCCGCGCCGGGATAGCCGATCATGGTCTTCCCCGCCGCCTTTGCCGGGAGCAAATTGTTATAGGTAAACTGCGCAAACTGTCCCATGATTGGAATCACCTGAAGCATATCGTCCTCTGTGTCGTCCCCTTCCGTGCACCGGTCCCGGCAGACGTTCAGCAGATCGATAAACGTCTGATTTTCAAAGTCGCAGGTTCCGGCTTCATAGTCCACAAACCGGCTTCCATTGGTGCCCAGGATCATACTAAGGAGGGTATCCCCGCCCGAGCTCCATAGGGTTACATCATCAGGCAGGCTGTTTGCCATATTGCAGAATTCCTCCAATGTCCAGCCCATATCGTCCCCCACATACTCCCTTGGCGCCATAATGGTTCTGGCATAGAACGCATAGGGCAGCACATACATACCGCCATAAGTCTCCCGCAGCAGTTCCACGCACCGAGGAATCAGATCGTCCATGCTGAATTCCTCGTCCTGTTCCAGCAGGGGCTCCAAATCCGCAAGATACCCCTTTGCCGCATAGAGCCGGGCACTGGGCGGTGATTCCACCCAATCACCGTCCCAGCAGATGAGATCCGGTGGGGTATCGCTCTGCATCAGTAGCTGGAGATTAGTGGCACTGCTGAAGGTCACCACCTCAATGCGGTATTCGCCGCTGCTCCGGTTAAAGCGGTTGATTGGCTCGATGAGAGTGTAATCCGCCATTTCCGTCCAGCTTCGATCCGGCACGTCTTCGACCTCTGCCAGAGGATACGCCAGATAGATTGTCTTCTTCTTCGGCACCTCCGATGCAGGCACCCGGCGCAGATAAAGGCTCTCCGGATCGCCCATGATAGAGCTTACGGAAATCCGGAACGTATCCTCATCCACATATTCCACCGATCCCACGCTGGCAGTCAAAGCATAATCCGCCCACCGGAGGATTTCCGTCACCGTGCCCGTTGCCAATGCCGCACCGGACAGTATGGTTTCATTTACCAGAAAAAAGTCATAATCTCCGCCGCCGGGCAGAATCCGGACGCCAGAATCCGCCGAAAACAGCGGCTGTCCAAGCGTATGTTTTTCCCAATCGACGGTGTAGAGGGTGTTTGTGGACAAACTGTCGAACAGGTAAGCCCTGCCGCTGCTGTCCCGGCAAGCGGTAAACCAGCTGTCCTGCGGTACATCCGAACGCGCCGCAATCTCTCCGGTTTCATCGAGGAACAGCAGCTCCTTCTGGCTTACCATCAGGAGTCCATTCTCCTTCCCCTGGGTCAGCGCCATCAGGACGTTATCCTCCTGATTGATACCGTAATCCTCGGCAAGGGACCGCTTCTCCAGCTGATTTCCCTGAGCGTCCCAGTGCTCCAGATACCCTTCCCAATCGCTGGTTCCCTGCTCAGGATCATAGGAAACCCGATAATGGGTCACCCACAGGGAATCCTCCCAAAAGACGTATTCCCCCAAATAGTCGCTATCCCCCTCCGCAATGGGCGCGAGAAAGGGAATCTCCAGGGAATACATCGGCGTTCCGTCCAGCCGGGTCACTGTAACGGCGCTCACCTGCTTCTCGTTGTCAGGATTGATCTGATAGCGGTGACCCAGACCGTCATTGATCAGCTTCCGTTCCGCCGCCTCCGTCACATAGGCATAGTTCCCGTCATTGATGCTGTTGTTGGTCCACTGTGCCGGAATGATGTAATCTCCGTCCGCTGCCAGCTCCACTGAGGGGATTGGCTCCGTCTCTTTGGCATCGGCAGATGACAGGGACTCCGTCTTCCCGCCGCAGGCTCCAAGGCTCAGCAGCAGACACAGAATCAGCAGTATTGATACACATTTCTTCATAGCTCCCGCTCCTTTCCGGTTGTTGCTAACCCGTTTATAACAGATGCCCTAAGGGCATTGTCAATGGTTTTCCTTCAATTTCTGAAATTTTTATGAAATCATACATTTTGAGCTCTCACTGTTCACATTGTCCAGCAATATTGACACTTCTCCATTCTTTTCATATGAAATCATCATCACCCCATGATTCTCCGCCACCAGCTTAAACGCCAGCTCCAGCTCATTTCCATCAAAGCCCATATGGGGCACAAAGCCCGCCTGCCGGCAGTGGTCATACAGCATTTGTCTGGTGTTTTCGTCCGCATTGTTGCATACGAACAGCTCCTCTGCAAACACTGACAGGGGGGCTTTCTCATAATCCGCCAAAGGGTGGTTGCGGGACACCAGCATTAGCATTTCCTCCTGCACCAGCGTCTCACAGGTAATTCGTTCCGGGGATATATCCGAAAAGGTCAGCGCGCAGTCCAGTTCTCCGCTTTCCAGCGCCGCCGTCATCTCCTCCGGTCCCATAATGGACTGCCGCAGCATTACCTGTGGGCAATTTTGCAGGAATGCGTCCAAATAGCTGATACAAAGCCCCGGAATGCTTGCCGCAAAGTGAATGGAGCCGCAGTCGCTGGCATTGACCTCCCAAACCGCATCCTCCAGTTCCAGCAGCGCACGGTCCACCCGCTTTAAAAAGGTCTGCCCGGTGCGGTTGAGAATAATCCGGTTACCCAGCCGGTCAAACAGCTTTGCTCCCACATCCCGCTCCAGCATGGAAATGGTTTTACTCAGGGAGGACTGAGAGATATGCAGCTCCTCCGCCGCCTTTGTCATCTGTTGAAATCTTGCAACCGTTTGAAAATACCGAAGCTGATTGAGTTCCACAAGGACGCCTCCTACCTTTTAGCTGATTCTATTATACAAAGGCAGGCGGTTTTCCCGCAAGGGACAAGTCCAGCATCGCGGGATAGTTTCTGCCCAGATGCATTTTTTATGTTCCCGTTCCGAGACTTTTTCTATGACATCCAATTTCATTGCCTATTGTCTAATATTACAAATCATATCTTTTTCATTTACGGCAACAATATGGATGGTCACAAAGACCGGAGCAATACCGAATGATTTCATCCACGCTATGTAGCAATACGAGCGCCGCAAATCCTTCGGTATTGCCGAGTAAAAATGAAGGAGATGTATGTCATGAAATCCAACAACAACGCAGTTGTACCCGAGGCTCGTGAGGCTCTGGACAAGTTCAAGATGGAGGCAGCCGCTGACCTTGATGTTCCGACCTCATATCGAAAAATAACATATACTTACAGATTCGGCCCATTAAATTGAATTATCATGATATATGTTCCATTTATTTCTTCTAAAATCCATATTTAGCTGATAAATGGGTTCTTCGTCAAAATGACGAAACATTTTCCGTCACAAATTCCTTTTGTATACAATTTCGCGTTTACTCGTCAATTTTGCAAGAGTTCATTCATTCGACCTGATACATAGCGCCTGTCCTGCACGGCTCCACTCCCGCAGGACAGGCGCTATTTCTGTTTACAGGGAGGTGATATACACCGCTGGAAAACGAAGCAGCCACAGAAGCTTGACCGGAGGTAATGTTTATGCTTGATTATATCTATTCCGAGCAGGCCAGCCATTACGCCTACTACCGAATTCCGAAGATCCTGTTCACCGATGACCGCTACCGGGACATTTCCACCGACGCCAAGGTACTCTATGGGCTGCTGCTGGATCGGGTCTCCCTGTCCATCAAAAACAAATGGGTGGATGACCAGAATCGTGTGTTCATCATTTTCTCCCTGGCTGAGGTGCAGGAGTCCTTAAATTGCGGCCCGCAGAAGGCAACTGCCCTGTTCCGGGAGCTTGAGAAAAAAGCGGGCCTGATCGAGCGAAAACGTCAGGGACTGGGAAAGCCGAATCTGATCTATGTAAAGAACTTCTGTGAGGCACCTCGAGAATCAGCAATCCAGAATCATGAAAATCATCCATCAGGAATGATGAAAAACGAGATTCCAGAGTCTACGGAAATCATCATTCCAGAATCTCGAAAATCATCAGGAATCAATACGAATCTAATCAAGACTGAATCCAGTAATCTTAAATCGAGTCATTCTATTCTGGACGAAGGATATGAAGCGAAGCGCGATGCCTATGATCGCTATTTGGATGGTCAGCTTCAGTTGGAGGTTCTGCGACAGGAATACCCCCTCCAGCAGAAGATGCTGGAGGAAATCAAAAGTCTGATTCTCAGCGTGCTGATGACCGATGCGCCTACCGTTCGCGTGCGGAAGCAGAACATGCCAACCGCCGTGGTCAAGTCCCAATTCATGAAGCTGGACGCCGACCACATCCGCATGGTCATGGACGGCCTGACTAAGACTACCACCCAAATCAAGGACGTTCGGCAGTATCTGCTGGCGGTGATCTACAACGCCCCGGATACCATCGACACCTACTATCAGCTCCGGGTCAACCACGATATGGCCCAGAGCCAAAATCCACAGGAGGCAAATTCATGTCAAAACCAACTGTAATCGCCATCGTCAACCAGAAGGGCGGCACCGGCAAGACCTGCACCGCAGAAAACCTGGGCGTTGGCCTGGCTTCCTCGGGCCGGAAGGTGCTGCTGGTGGACTTTGACCCCCAGGGCAGTCTGACCATCAGTCTAGGCTATCCCCGGCCGGACGAGCTCTCGCCCACCATCTCGGATGTGCTGGCAGACATCCTGCGGGAACAGTCCATACCGTCCGGTTTGGGGATTCTCCGGAATTCCGAAGGTGTGGAGCTGATGCCAGCCAATATCGAGCTCTCCGGCCTGGAAGTTTCTCTGGTAAACGCCATGAGCCGGGAGACCATTCTCCGGCAGTATCTGGACACCGTGAAGCGGAACTATGATGTCATTCTCATCGACTGCTCCCCCAGTCTGGGTATGCTGACGGTCAACGCTCTGGCTGCTGCGGACAGCGTCATCATCCCGGTACAGGCCCAGTACCTCTCGGCAAAGGGTCTGGAACAGCTGCTGGGCACCATCAACCGGGTCAAGCGGCAGATCAATCCCAGGCTGCGGATTGAGGGCGTGCTTCTGACCATGGTAGACAGCCGCACCAACTATGGCCGGGACATCAGCAGTCTGATCCGGGACACCTACGGCGGCAAACTCCGGGTGTTTGATGCGGAGATTCCCCGTTCCGTCCGTGCTGAAGAAATCAGTGCAGAGGGCAAGAGCATTTTTGCCCACGATCCCAAGGGCAAGGTGTCCGATGCCTATCGCGCCCTCACAAAGGAGGTGCTGAGCGATGCCGAAAAGAGGCGCAAACGTCAGCTTGAGCAGCTACGATGAGATTTTTTCCACCGAGGAAACCCGCAGTCAGGACACTCTGGAAAAGATTCAGAATCTCCCGCTGGCAGAACTCCACCCCTTTCAGAATCACCCCTTCAAGGTGGTGGACGACGAGGCCATGCAGCGGACGGTGGAAAGCGTGGCCCGGTATGGGGTGCTGGCTCCGGCCATTGCCCGGCCACGGCCAGAGGGCGGCTATGAGATCATCTCCGGCCATCGGCGGCTGCACGCCGCAGAGCTGGCAGGGCAGAAAACCATTCCGGTGATTGTGCGGAATATGGACGATGATGCGGCGGTGATTGCCATGGTGGATGCCAATTTACAGCGGGAAACCGTTCTTCCCAGCGAGCGGGCTTTCGCCTACAAGATGAAGCTGGAAGCACTTAATCACCAGGGACAACGGACTTCTGTTCAACTTGAACAGAAGTCAAATTCAAGAGCGCAGCTTGCCCATGAAATCGGTCAGAGTGAAGCAACTGTATTCCGCTTCATCCGCCTTACCGAACTGATTCCCGAGCTGCTGGACATGGTGGATCAGAAGCAGCTTTCCTTCAATCCGGCGGTGGAGCTGTCCTATCTCTCCCATCCGGAGCAGTGCGAGCTTCTGGACGCCATGGACTACGCCCAGTCCACCCCCTTGCTGTCCCAGGCTCAGCGTCTGAAAAAGCTCAGTCAGGAGGGAACGCTGGATCTGGGCACCATGCGAACCATCATGAGCGAAATCAAAAAGCCGGAGCTGGGCAATATCACCCTCAAGGACGCCACGCTGCGGAAATACTTCCCCCGCTCTTACACGCCCCGGCAGATGCAGGAAACCATCATCAAGCTGCTGGAACAGTGGCAGAAACGACGTCAGCGCGATATGGAGCGCTGAAAACACCATTCATATCCGGTAAACCATGCGCCCAAATAACCGGGGCGCTGTTTTTATACCCATTTTCAGAAAAGGAGATTGTTTATATGGAAATCATGAAGAATCTGTTCGACCAGTCCGCCGTAAATGCACACTCCCCGATGATACTGCCCACAGACTTTCAGCAGCTGCGCCGGGAGCTTATGAGGGACTGGAAGCAGGCGACACTGGAATCTCTCGGGGCAATGCCTGTGGATGAATTAGAGGAAGCGCCTCTGCTGATTGCCGCAGCCGCCGAGGAAGCGGTGGTGATCGTGTCCTTCGCCGATCTGGACGGAAGCCGAATGCCTGAAAATCTCGTCTTTGCCCAGGAAAACTACACCGGCCTTATGGTTGGCTTTGACGCAGATCAGGCCATTCTGGATGACGAAGTGCTGATCTATGGGCCGGTCTGGTTCTTCCGCTGCAATGACCGGGGAACGATTTGTTCCGTGACCGCGGAGGACTATTACCGCATCCGCAGGCTGTGCCAGCTGTGCCGTGACACAATCTATTGTCTGGAGGCTGACGGCACCTGTGATGCCCTGCGGCTGAGTCTCAAGGGCTATGCGCCCAAGGACTGACAGATTGACCGCAAAACAAGAAAATGGAGGTAGGTTATGAGTAAGAATGCAGGCCGCAAGCTGGTCTATGTGTCCACTTCCTGGGACAAGAATTTTCCCGCCGTGATGGAACGAGCCAGCAACTATTGTCAGCTGCTCTATCAGGCGGGCTACGCCCCGGTTTGCCCCATGCTGATGTTCAGCTGCTTTTTGAAGCTGGAGGACCCCAAGGCCCGAACGGAAATGCTGGGTATGTGCAAGTCTTTGATGAGCAAATGCTGGTGCCTGTTCGCGTGCGGCGACCCCTTGCCCGGGATATTGCCACCGCCAAGGCGCTCCATGTGGAGGTTATGAGTCTCAGCGGCATCATCGACTTTGGAGGGAAATCCTGATGACCGCTTTCTTTGGGGCTCCGCCCTGACCTTCTGCTGACCCAATCCATCCGCAGGAGGTTTTTTCATGCAAGAAGAAGTTGAAAACCGGACCGTGAACTTAGCCATCAGCACCACAAAGCTCACCCTCCGGGCAATCATCACCGGCTACCGGAAATACCAGTCCCATCACTCCAAATCCAAGGCAGCCAAAGCCGCTAAGCAGGTTAAAAC
>ERZ780226.2181-NODE-2181-length-13902-cov-3.916372_pt1 | contig 13902 bp, 15 predicted proteins | sample MGYA00511165_ERZ780226 | MGnify/ENA primary metagenome ERZ780226 (study PRJEB29588, sample SAMEA2152373) | human gut metagenome | biome: human gut; feature: human-associated habitat; material: faeces | place: Denmark | collected 2008/2010 ...
TAGATTATATTATCATTTTGGAGTAAATTTTGAGGTTTACACAAAATGAGGGATTACCCCAAAATTTTCGGGGATATAACAGCTCTGCCATTTGGCAGAGCTGTTAGAAGTTTATTAATTTACTTTAAGCACAACCTTGCCCACATTTTCACCGCGGTAGAGAATATCCTGAGCCGCTTCGGCTTCGGTTATGGGAAGAACCTTGTATATCGTGGGTTTAACGAGTCCTTGTGACACCTTCGGGAAGACATCCTTGACTAAGTTTGAAAGAATCTGAGCCTTAACCTCGGGCGTTCTTGAACGCAAGGTGCTTCCGACGATTCTCACATTTCTGACATAGATGTTTTTAAGGTCAATTTCGGTTTTCTGCCCCGCGAGAGCCGCAATCATAATCCAGCGTGCACCGTGGGTTAAATAATGTATGCACTTTCCCATTATTTCGCCGCCGAGACAGTCAATGGCAACGTCCACGCCGTGACCGTCAGCAAGCTCTTTCTTTAACACCTCAACTATATCTTCTTTAGAGGTGTTTACAACAACATCGGCGTTTAAATGCTTGATAGACTCCGCAAGGTTATCCTTGCGAACGGTCGTTATTACCCTCACGCCAAAAGCCTTCGCCATCGGAATGATAACGCTTGCAAGGCCGCTCGCACCGGCGTTCATAAGCAGGGTGTTGCCTTCCTTGATTTTACCCTCCCAGAACAGGTTTAAATATGCCGTTGCAAACGCTTCGGGGATAGCGGCTGCTTCAACCATTGAACAGTTCTCGGGTACGGGCATAAGCATATCATATTTAACGTTTACATATTCCGCATAGCCGCCACCGCCGAGAAGTGCACAAACCTTATCGCCGAGCTTCCAATTCGATTTTTCCTTTGCAACGTCACCGATTTCAACGATTTCACCCGAAATTTCAAGGCCCATCCAGTCGGGGCAACCTTCCGGCGGCGGATAGTCACCCTCGCGCTGCATCAAATCGGCGCGGTTAAGGGCGGCGTATTCAATTTTAACAAGAACATCTTCGGGTTTTACTATTGGGTTGGGAACATTATCCCATCTTAAGCTTTGATCATCATTTACAAGTATTGCTTTCATTTGATTTCCTCCTTTATGCTATATTCAAATATATTCAGAAGTTTTCTAAAACAGCTTTCATATTTTTAATCAAAGGTTGAGCCGGTGTTGCCAGCTCATCGTGTTCATACACGGTGAGGCACATTCCACAGCCAAGCTGTGTTCCTATCATCCTATGGATATGACATTCATCAAGTGAGAGGAAGAGGAACGGAACGTCTAAGTTCTGTTTCAGCATATCGGTTATTCTTAAGTTTTCAATCTGCTGCTGCATATTATATGCACCGGTCACAATTTTCACATAATCCGCGCCGCGGCTCACCTGTGCTTTTGCGATTTCCAATACCCTATAATCCGGGCGGAACTTGTATGTATGTGATGACATAAGAACCTTAGCACCGTTTTTATGTATATTATCGATAAGCTGTTTCTGTTTTTCGATTGCTGTCGGGTCAACCGTAAGCTCGTCGGGGTCTTTACAGAACAAATCACCCATTACATCGACAAGGCTTGCACCGCACTTTGAAAGCTCAAGCATCCCTTCTGCAAGCTCATCATCGGACTTCCCAGTATTTTTCCCGCCGCGGTAATATGTAACATAGGTAGGAACGTCACCAATAGCGCTGAATAGATCCCTATATACCGCCGAATTCTGATATTCGGGTTTAAACTGACAAAACTGAATACCGATTGCGTCAGCGCCAGCGTCAAGGGCGAGCCTTGCGGTTTTAAGAGCCTTTTCGGGCGAATCGGTCTGTATCATAGTTGTTATAAGCGGTTTATCATAATCAAAAAAAGATTTACTCATTAGTTTTTACCTCTCATAATATTTCTGCCGCCGTCGGCAAGAACGTTTATGCCTGTTATGAATGCCGCCTTGTCAGACGCAAGGTACATAATTAAGTCCACGATTTCCTGAGGATCTGCCGCACGGCCGAGAAGTGTGTTCATTCCCGCCATTCCCGGCCTTGTGAGAACCGGACCGGGCGAAACACAGCATACGCGAACGTTGTATTTCGCCCCGTACAGAGCAAGCGACTTCGTAAGACCGTTCATTACACCGCTTTTAGCGGTGGAGTATGCCACGTTGCTGGCACAACCTTCTTCACCTGTGATTGAGCCGATATTGATAATAACGCCGCTGTTTTGTTTGGCCATCTGCTTCAAAACCGCGTGGTCAAAGTAAAACTGGCCTTTTAGGTTCACATCGATGCCCCAGTCAAAAACGTCTATCGGAACATCCTTGAATTCTCCGTAGTGATACGCGTCAAGCATACGCATCTCAGCGCCGCCCGCGCAGTTTATCATAACATCTATGCTTGAAAATTCCTTGACCGCGGTGTCGCGTACATTACATATCTGTTCATAATTTCTGACATCGGCAACAACACCTATCGCCTTGCCGCCGGCCGCTTTTATTTCATTGACCTTTTCATCAAGAGCGTCTTTGTTAATGTCAACAAGAACAATATTTGCGCCTTCTTTGGAAAAGCATTTTCCGCTGAGAAAGCCAAGCCCCGATGCTCCGCCGGTAATTATGACTGTTTTATTTTCAAAATCCATTTATACCACTCCTTGTATAATTAACTTCTAAATTTAACTACATTTTATACTATTGACAAGCAAAATAAAAGAGAGTATAATATGGAAAAACAGAACTATTCTATTGGAGAGTGAATCGGATGGATATAACGAGCTTTTCGGAACTGAAGTATTTCAGAGTTGCAAACTATAGAAATCCTAACGGTCAGATTGATGATTTCAGCGGAATTCCGCGGCCATATAATAATATTGCTCTGATTATAAGCGGTGAAGCAGAGGTTAATCCGGTGGACGGAGCAACCTTTTTTGTAAAACCCGGGGATATTTTTTTCATTCCGGTCGGAACAAAATATATCTCAAAATGGATAGGAAACGATGTTTATTTTATTACGTTTCACTTTAATATTTCCGCACTTTCCTATTATTTGCTGCCGGGAAACGACTTGATTCAAAAAATAAATATAGGCTGTTTAAAAGAAACCCGAGAGAAGTTTGAAACCGCATACAGATGCTTTGAAGGCGAGTGGCCTGAAAAACTGAATGCTTTGAGTATCTTTTATGATATTTTAAGCCGGGTTATCTCAAAGGCGAAGCTAAAAAGACCCGATGAGCTTGAAGATAAAAGAATAAAGGACGCGATTAATTTTATAACCTTCCATTATAAAGAAAAAATAACCGTTTTAGACTGCGCCGAGAGCGTGTATATGAGCGAACCGTGGTTCTATGTGAAGTTTAAAAAGGCAACGGGAATGACACCGATAGAATTTAAAAATCGGATTGTGATTAATCAGGCGTGTATTATGCTTATCAACACCGATAAATCAATAGAAAAAATAAGTGAGGAACTCGGATTTGCATCCGCCGATTATTTTCGGCGTGTATTTAAAAAGACAGTCGGGATTTCTCCGCTTAAATACAGAAAAACCCCGATTGATTTATAACATATTATATTTCGTTTTAACACGGTCAAGCATTTCGCCCATAGGAATAGCACCAAGCCATAAAAATATTGCGGTTGATGCTCCGTGAATCAGGTCAAACGGAAGCCCCATAGCGTATGCCGAGACAAACATTTCCTTTGTGGGACTGCTCTGCCAGATAACCACCGAAGCAGGGTTCATAATTCCGCCGTATATAAATGCGGCGGAGAGAAAACCGAACAGGCATAGGCTCATGCGGCTCTTGCGAAGGATTCCCGTTTGATATAACACTCCGGCGATAAAGCCTATTATTCCGAAGGAAAACATCTGCCACGGTGTCCACGGCCCCTGACCGAAAAAGAAGTTAGAGACAAACGCGGATACGGCGCCGACAAGGAAACCCGTTTCACCGCCGAAACAGACGGCGGAGATGATTACTATTGCCGCGACCGGTTTGAACTGCGGAATAAACGCAAACGCGGCTCTGCCTATCACCGCGACGGCACATAAAACACTAACCACAACAAGCTCGCGTGACTGAGGACGTCTGCCCTCAAACACCACAGCGAACGGAATCATTGCCTCAAGGATTATCAACAGGCTTATAAAATAATACTTTCTGTCCTGAAGATAAGTCATACCGAAGAAAACGGTCAGAGGTATAAGCAGAAGTACAATAATCGCCTCAAGCCATGTCTTTTTTGGTATTTTATGCGGGAGAGGCGCTGCCTGCGGAGGTAATCCCATTTTAATAGTATTTTTGTTTTTATCATCAGGTTCTTTAAAGAAGTTTTTTTCAGACTCTGATTTTTGGCTGTTGTTATCGCCTATCGCATGGATAATATCTTTGTCGGTAACAGCGTTTTCTATGATTCCGCGTGCCATTCGCCTTGCTGATGTAGTATAAAAGGCGTTGTCGTAAAAGAATTTTTTCGGAACATTCTCTGACACGATACGGCCGTCGAAAAGCATACCACAGCGGTCTGCATATTCAGCACAGAATTCAATATCGTGTGAAACCATAAGAATACTGACACCGCGGCGTTTAAGTTCACTGAGTATAGCCGAAAACTCCTTCTTAAAATGTGCATCCAGACCCTTAGTCGGTTCATCCAAAATCAGAATGTCGGGTTCGGAAAGAAGAACCTTAGCGAGAGCGGAACGCTGCTGCTCCCCTCCGGATAAGTCATAGGGATGTCTGTCCAAAAGTTCGCGAAGGCCGCAAAGCTCAGCCGTTTGACGGAGTCGTTCGGCATCTGAGTGCGACGGATTTTTAGGAAGCATTTCAGATAGGTCAAGGCGGACTGTTTTTTGGCTGAAAAGTGTTTGCGGTTCTTGCGGAAGAGCCGCTGTTTTCATTCCGGCCGTAATTTTAATCTTGCCGCGGTATGGGGTGTTGATTCCGCATATTAACGAAAGAGCGGTGGTCTTTCCGGCTCCGTTTCCGCCCATTAACACATATAATTCGCCTCTGCGGAGCTTAAAAGAAATTCCTTTCAGAATATCAGCATCATTTTTTTCGTATCTGAACCACGCTTCATCGATACACAGAACATAATCATCGGGTGAATCCGAATCGGCTGATAAAGATGATATTTTGTTCTTAACGGAAATCCGCGTCAGCCATTCTCTGCCTTCTCGGATTGTCACAGGTGTTTCTGAGCCGTCCCCCGCCGCATACGAAATCTTCATTGGTGACGGAAGGGCATCAAGCATATCACTGTGCCGGCTGTTAAGCTCGGCACCGACCTCGCGCGGGGTTCCGACTGTCAATATTCCTCCGCCTTCCATAACGGCGACCTTATCGCACAGAGGAAGAACCTCGTCAAGCCGCTGTTCGCTTATAATCACCGTTGTGCCGAGTTCCCTGTTAATTCGTGAAACCGCTTCAAGAAAGTCATGTGCGGCGATTGGATCAAGGCGGCTCGTGGGTTCGTCAAGAATTAAAACCTGCGGCTGCATCACCATAACGGCGGCAAGATTTAAAAGCTGTTTTTGCCCCCCCGAGAGCTCGGTTACGTTTGAATGAAGCTTGTCCTCTAAACCAAAGAATGATACCATTTCAGCAACTCTAAGACGGATTTCATCATCATGACAGGATAGACTTTCAAGACCAAAGGACAGTTCGTGCCATACCTTGTCACAGACAATCTGGCTCTCGGGGTTTTGAAGAACAAATCCGATTTCCGAAGCCTGTTCAGCCTCCGAAAGCTCGTTTATGTTCCTTCCGTCAAACAATATGTTTCCGCTTCGGCTTCCGACAGGGGATAAAATCGGCTTTAGCTGACGCAAAAGCGTTGACTTTCCACAGCCCGAGCGTCCGCAGATTACGGTGAATTCCCCGCTGTTTATCGAGAGGTTTATATCATTTAACGCGGGAACGTCGTTTTTCGGATAGATAAAGCTTAAATCGTTGATTTTGATTTTTTCCATCGGTACGCCTCCCAAACTTCAATTATAATCGGTGTAATACACAGAAGAAGATATGCGATAAATACTGCCGTTTGATATAATGACGGTTCACCGCCCTGCATAGACGGAAAGTACGTGAAGTACATTGCGCCAGAGTCGGCCGCGGCATTTAACACGAAGGTTGAAAAAATGAGAATAAACGTCAGTGTTATTCCGTCACGCCGGTCAAAGTGATATGGCGAATATGCGGTTCTGCCATGCAGGCCGAAGCCGCGGCTTTTCATACTGTCAGCGGTATCAATCGAACTTTCAAAGCTCCATATGAGCATAATCGATAATATTTTTATTCCGCTGCGTATGCGGTCTGTGAGGGTGCCGTCTGACATATCACGGCCGATACATTTTTGTGAATTCCGAACGTTTTTGAGCTGTGTACCAAATCTCGGAACAAACCGAAGAACCATAGACAACACAAGCGAAAGTGACGGTACTGTTCTTCCGAAAAGGTAGATGAGCTTGTCGCTTGTCATAATTTTATTAAAGCACGAAAACCAACACAAAACCGAAGCAAGCATCGCGGCGGCCGCAATGCCATAGGCAATGGATTCAAGCGTAAGCGGATTTCCGCTCGGCAGATATGCGAGAATAGTAACACCCTTGTGATTAAAGACGGGATTTGCCGCCGCTGTGACAAGCATAAGCGGAAGATAAATCTTAATTCCGCGCAGGGCGGAAGGGCCGCGGAGCATGAGCGTATAAGCTATCCCCGATAAAAGACTTATTAAAAGGCAGACAGGGTGCACAAAAAACATAGAAAAGCCAATCACCGAAGCAAAATAAAAAAAGTTGACAATCGGGTGAAAACGCTTAAACTCATTCATCTTTCTGACCTCCTGCCGAATATCCGCCGACATCGTTTCCCAAATCACAGGTGTATACCCATTCAACCTTGTCGCCGGGTTTTAATTTATAACGCGAACAGCCGTAAGACGGAAAGTTTCCGTTGACCTTATACAGCCAGCCCGAAAGCTCGCCGCAATCAAATTCATAGATGTTTCCTATTCCCTCGATATAGGCGCTGTTATAGACGGGCGTGTTTACAAATTCCAAATGAATTTTGTTCTTCTTCATTTCCCGGAGAAGAATATTAAAGACGCTTTCCCCGTCCGAAAAGGTCACCTCGGTCTCGGGAAAGATTACCCCGTCAGACGGAACGATTCCGCGTTTGGCGGGGTCAAGCCATGCAATGTTTTTCAGCACGGTGTCACACCTAACCGAAAGCGTACAGGTGAGGTTGGTATCGGTAATCTGGGAAGAATCCGAGGAGTCCGAGGATTCAGAAGGCGGCGGAACAGCCGATGAATCGGGTTCAGGGTTAGATGAAGAATTGTCGGCCTGCTCGGGTTCCCCGACAGAAGTTGAACCGTGGCTCCTGCCGCCTTCCGCCATCTGTCCGGCAAGCCTTTCCTTTTCATCAGCGCTTAAATGTGCACCGTTGTGAGAAACAGGTTTGTTTTCTTCGGTTGCGGGTTCGTCCGGTTTCTTTACACTTTCGGCGTCTTGCTCGGCTTCGGAATTATCCGACGCCTTAAAGTCGTTTTTACTTTCTTGATTGTCCTTATTGTTTGGCCTGTCAGAACTATTTTCGGACGGCTGAGCCGTCTCGCTCCTGTATGACGGCTCATCTGAGCGAAGCGAAGGTGAATCGCCGCCCCACCAAAAGGCGAATCCGAGAATGAATATTATCAGTGCGGCGATGCCGACAGCTTTATATCGTTTCATTAGTTTTGTTAGTTTCATCGGCCGCCTCCTATAACAGCTCTGCGTATGCCAGCATATTATAAAGCATTTCCGAAATTTCGGCTCTTGTGACAAAGTGCAGAGGGCTTATTTCTATGTCGCTGTCAGACAGAATCTTGCTGTCATAACAGAACGCAAGCGCCCCGCGTGACCAATCATCAGCGGCGGTATAGTCGGTGAATGCCGCTAATACGTCTCTGACAGAATTTTCACTATATTCGGTTTTCATTCCGCAGAGCTTTGCCGCACGGCAGACCATAACGGCCGCTTCCTGTTTGGTTATCGTTCCGTTCGGATTGAACTCTGAGTCGGATACACCGTTTATTATTCCGTATTTATAGGCGGTATAAACATATGGATAGAACCAGTCATTTTCGGTCACGTCGTCAAAGATTGCCCGGCCGATTGAGGAAAGTCCGAGTCCGCGTGTGATTATTGCCGAAAACTCTGCCCTTGTCATTGTCGAATTCGGGTCAAATATGTTATCTCCCTTCCCGCTTACTATTCCCCTTGAAGCGAGAGCGGCTATCTTTTCTCTTTCGGCACAGCTATCGATGTCGGAAAAGGCTATGCTATACTTTATCGGCTGTGGCTTTACGTCCGGATTTTTATTAGTTAACCCCAAAGCGGAATCCCCGCCGAAGCCGTCGGAACGTGGAGAATCACTCATATCAAAGAGAGCGGACTTACCCTCGTTAAATCTTTTTAAGGCGGTCAAGGCATAAAAGGCCTGCTCGGTCGCCATTTGATTTGAAATTTTGTCGGTCTTTGAATGGAAAAAGCCTCCGTCCTTGCTTAAATATGAAAAAAGGCAGTCAAAAACGGTCTTTCCGTTTTTGACGAATCTCGAATCGGAAACGGGAATCTTTAGCTGACAGAGGGCGGTTAAAACCTGTGAACAGCTTTCTGAGTTTTCAATTTCGCCGCTTGAATAACCACCGTCGGAATTTTGAATCGATGACAGAAACGACAGAGCCTTTTCAATCGCCGACAATATATCGTTTCGGTCGGTATAGCGTGACAGGGCGCAAAGCGCCATTGCGGTAATGTCCGCCTCAGAGGAAGAACCTTTGGAAAAAGCCCATCCGCCGTCGGAATTTTGAGCCGAAAGTATTGTGCTTATATACATATCTCTTGTGGCCTGAACCTCAGCCGAGGGGTTTAAAGGAATCTGATAATTTCCGCTGTCAAGCGCGATTAACGCCCATATAGAGCCGTTCAGACCTTGAAACGTGACCTTATTATAATCGCCGAGCGGCGTTAAAAGGTTTATTCCGTCAACATTTGACGGGTCGGCACCCATCGCTGTCAGCGCAAGAATAACGCGCGAATATTCGGTGTATTTTCGGTTGTCCAAAACACCGTTGTGATTTTTTAAATATTTTTTCAGATTTTGATAATAGGTATCGGAATATTCTTTTGATGATTCCCGGTCATAACGCGAAAGACCGAAAACCGCCCATTCCCCGCCGATTGAAGATACGGTCGGGTCGGGAACCGTGTTCTTGATATAATCTGAGACTTCATTTAATATAATATCTGTATCCGTTGAGCAGAAACCGCTGACGGATACAGATATTGATATGAGAAATATTAAAATAAAAGAAACGCTTTTTTTGATTTTATTCATCTTAATCACCTTATTTTTTACTGCTCATAGTATAACATAACATTTAGCCGCAGGCAATACCTAAAATGAATAAAATTTTACAAAAATCGAATATCGGGATATGCTTTATCCCTGCTTACTCAGCATCATCGGGCATCTCCCAGGTGTGGTAGACATTCTGAACGTCATCGTTTTCTTCAAGCATATCGATAAGACGCTCCATCTTTTTCGCATCCTCTTCATTATCGATGGTGGTCGTGGTCTGAGGAATGTAGTTTATTTCCGCCTGAACAAAGGTATAACCCTTCTTGTCAAGAGCGTCACGTGTTGCGCTGAAAGCCTCGGGCGAGGTCATAATTTCATAGCAATCATCCTCAACATTAAAGTCATCCGCACCCGCGTCAAGAGCGTCCATCATAAGTGTGTCCTCATCGATGCCATCAGCTTTTTCGATAACGATAAGACCCTTGCGGTCGAACATAAAGCCGACACAGCCGGTCTGGCCGAGATTTCCGCCGTTTTTGTCAAAGTAATGACGAAGATCCCCGGCGGTTCTGTTTTTGTTATCGGTAAGGGTTTCGACAATAACCGCGATTCCGCAGGGACCGTAGCCCTCGTATACCATTTCGAAGTAATCGTTTGCATTACCCTCGCCGGAAGCCTTTTTAATGCTTCTCTGAATGTTATCATTCGGCATATTGTTTGCCTTTGCCTTTGCAATAACATCGCGAAGCTTTGAGTTTGAATCCGGGTCGGGACCGCCCTCCTTTACGGCAACCATAAGCTCACGGCCGATTTTTGTGAAAATCTTACCGCGTTTTGCATCGATTGCTCCTTTTTTTCTTTTAATTGTAGCCCATTTGGAATGTCCTGACATAAGTACCTCCTAAAAATTCTTTCATATTCTATCATATGTTTTATGAAAATTGTTGGTTGTAACAGGATTTAATCCTGTTACAACCTAACAAAGTTTTTCTTCAATTCATTAATACATTAATTCTTATTTATTATCTTGGCTTTTAACATCCGCGATTTCCTTAATGGAAGTCACAAGTCCCGCAAGGCTTTGAAGCTCTGACGGAATAATAATCTTTGTTGCCTTTCCGTCAGCCGCCTTAGCAAAGGCTTCAAGACCCTTTATCGCGATAACAGGGTCGGACGGAGCGGCATCATTGAGCATTTTAAGACCTTCGGCGGTTGCCTTTTGGACATCGAGAATTGCCTGAGCTTCACCCTCGGCTATGCGGATAGCTGCTTCTTTTTCGGCCTCTGCCTTGAGTATCTGTGACTGTTTTTCGGCCTCCGCCTGTAGAATTCGGGATTCCTTTTCGCCCTCAGCAACAAGAACCGCCGACTTCTTTTCGCCCTCGGCACGAAGAATCGCTTCACGGCGTTCGCGCTCTGCTTTCATCTGTTTTTCCATTGCTTCACGGATTCCGGCAGGGGGAATAATGTTTTTAAGCTCAACGCGGTTTATCTTGATACCCCAGGGGTCTGTCGCTTCATCGAGAATCGAACGCATTTTTGTGTTGATTATATCCCTCGATGTTAAGCTTTCGTCAAGCTCCATATCGCCTATGATGTTACGGAGAGTTGTCGCCGTGAGATTTTCGATTGCTGACATAGGAAGCTCAACGCCATAGGTATAGAGACGGGGGTCGGTAATCTGAAAGTATACGACCGTATCAATCTGCATCGTTACATTGTCTTTAGTGATAACGGGCTGAGGAGGAAAGTCCACAACCTGTTCCTTTAAGCTGACCTTTTTAACAACCTTTTCGATTACAGGAATCTTAAAGTGCAGACCTACGCTCCACGTGGCATGAAAGGCGCCGAGCCTTTCAACGATATATGCGTGCGCCTGAGGAACGATTTTAATGTTTGAAATTATTACAACGATTAATAATATTAAAACTCCGATTAATAATGGCATTTAATTATCCTCGCTTTCTTTAAGTTCAGCAGAATCGATTTCAGAAACGACCAGATGAGCGCCGACAATATCCTCAACCTTAACTTTCGTTCCGGCTTTGATATTCTTTCCGCCGCGGACTTGAACCGACCAGGTTTGTCCGCAGACCTTAACCTCGCCCTTCCCTAAAATAGGGTCGGTATCTTCAATTATTACACCGATTTTACCTATCAGCATATCGGCGTTTGTGGGTATTTTCTGTGTTTGCCTGAAGCGCTTGCATATCGGCGCTGTGCAAAGTAACAGAATAAGTGACACAACAAGAAAAACAACTGTCTGACCGATGGTTTCTATTCCAAAACCCGCGGCGATTGCGGCGGCCACCGCACCAAGCGCAAGCCAAACAGAAACCAAAGCGGTTGTACAAGCCTCGATAACTCCTAAAAGGAATGCCGCGGCGAGCCATATTACAACAGCCATAGCTTTCACCTCATATTAAATTAAAATTCGTTTGTGCCGATAACAGTTCAGATTAATAAGAACGCTTATAGCCACCGCTGCGCTTACTGTCATTACTTCTCTTTAGGTCCTGAAACTTCTCGTCGCTGTCCTGCTTGAACTTTTGAAGCATATCGTCAAAGCTCATATCGGAAGAACGCTTGCCGAATGCAAATTCTTCCGGCGGCTTGTGAAAATCATTTTCACGTCGTTTTGCGCCCTGCTTACGGCCGGAGGGTTTTCTGTCACGCTTTTCATGCTTTTGGGGGGCTTCTTCAGCCATAAGCTGTTTAATCGAAAGACTGATTTTACCGTTATTTGTGCCGATGACCTTAACCTTGACCTTTTGTCCTTCTTTAAGGTGGTCCTTGACATCACTTACATATTCAGTTGATACTTCTGAAATATGTACAAGTCCGGTCTTTCCGTCCGGAAGCTCGACAAAAGCACCAAAAGCTGCTATTCCGCTGACTTTACCTTCTAAAACTGTTCCTACTTCAACCTGCATATTAAAACTTTTTCCTTCCCGGAGGATTTCTCCTCATATGTATATATTATTTACTGTTATTATCTTCACTTTTATTTGAGTCAACAAAAACTCTCTCGTTCGGCCGAACGAGACCAAGCTGTTCTCTGGCGATACGCTCGATATATTCGGGGTTTTCAAGGTTATCAACCTGTTGTTTAAGATTGTCGGATTGCTGTTGGACTTCTTGAACACGTGATTCAAGAGCGTTAATTTCCTTGTTCTGAGAGCTTATGGTAAATTGCTGTGAAATAAGCGTCCAAACAAGGGAAATTCCGATAATTCCAAACGCCGCCCACAGTGCAAGCTTTTTTACGCTTCTCTTATGATTATACGCGGATGTAACCTTTGATGAAACCTTTGCGGCAGGACGTGCCTTGACGGCTCTTTCGTTATCCGGCTTGCCCAATGCTACGTCACCCTTTCGCCGACATACGGCTTTAATTATTATTCATTAAAGAAAGGAGCTTTATACAAAAATATATAAAAAACCATCTTACAAGTATTATATACTATCGAAATAAATTTGTCAATGACCGTAAATATAAATAAATCAACATTTTATGACCGTCTTTTCATTCTAAATTTATGCGGTCTGTCAACAATGCGGCGAAGGGATGCTTTAATTTTGATAAAAAGCGGCTTAAATATGCGTCCGAAAACAAAGCGTCCGGGAAACATAACGCCCTTTATAAAATATAAGAACGATTTTGAAACAACGCGCCATATGTTGGTCAGAAGGTTGACAAGTCTGTCTTTTATGACCGCTCTGTATGTTATAAACGCCGCACCCGTGGTTATTATGCTGTATATTCTCAGCCTTCCGTTGTTTTTTAGGTATGCAAGCAAAATCAGTATGAATCCGGATATGACAGCAAATATTATATCCTCGATATTTATGATTATATCGTTTGTCTTAACTATTCTGCGTTTGGCTTTCAATATATCGTATAAAAAACCGAGAATGAGTCCGAGCGCAAAGGAATGCAAAAAGTAACTCAGGTCAGGGCCGAAGGTTATCTTCATAAATTCACGTCACCTCGTTTTGTGCTGAAGTTATTTAAACAGCCTGCCGAAGAAGCCGCGGCTGTTTTCCTCGCGGACGGTGTCACTGTATTGAATTTCATCAACCTCGCCGTCAATTATAAGCTGACCGTCATCAACGTTAAGCCGGCTTATCCTAAAGTCAGCACCTGTAATGGTCATTGTACCCATCTCGGTTAGAATGACAACCTTTTCTTCGTCAAAGCTTTCAACATCATCAACCGCTGTTACCGTTATCTGCTTTCTGTTGTCGATTTTAACCGAATGTGTTCTTGTGTTTTCGTCCATGGTTCTCTCCATTCCGCCGCGATGCGGCAATCATTTTGTCTGCGGACATTCTCCGCGCTTGTTTTATTTATATTCATAAGTTTATAGGTTAATGATAAAAGAGGAACATATTTATCAAAATAAAAACAGACCGCCGCAGGCGGTCTGAGCGTGTCGATAAACCCCGACAAACGAAAAATTTCATTTTTAATAAAATTTTATATAAAAAGCCAAAATAATTTTATTGAATAAAGTGCCCGGTGCCCATACAGTTGCCAAGCCCAACTGCACAGAA
>ERZ780226.2184-NODE-2184-length-13879-cov-4.223814_pt1 | contig 13879 bp, 12 predicted proteins | sample MGYA00511165_ERZ780226 | MGnify/ENA primary metagenome ERZ780226 (study PRJEB29588, sample SAMEA2152373) | human gut metagenome | biome: human gut; feature: human-associated habitat; material: faeces | place: Denmark | collected 2008/2010 ...
GGAAGTGGCTTGCTAAAATTTTCGCAGTATTCGGAATGCTCGTCGGTATTATGGGTATAGGAACAATGACCCAGATTAACGGTATCACAAGCGCGGTTACAAACTTCTTTGACCCGGACAAGGCTATGATTGCATTCAAAATGGGCGGTATGGAATATACCTGGCCGACTGTTATAGCCGGAGTGGTTGTTACATTCTTTGTTGCGTTGGTTGTAATCGGCGGAATCAAGAGAATAGCGAAGGTTTCGGAAATCATAGTTCCGTTTATGGCTGTTCTTTATGTTGTTTGTGCCGTTATCCTTATTGTCTGCAATATAACAAAGGTTCCCGGCGCTATCGTTTTAGTAGTTAAAAGTGCGTTCTGCCCGAAGGCGGTATTCGGCGGTGCGGTAGGTATCACTGTTAAAGCGGCTATGCAGAAGGGTATAGCAAGAGGTATATTCTCGAATGAGTCGGGTATCGGTTCGGCTCCTATCGCCGCTGCTGCCGCAAGGACGAAAGAGCCTGTCAGACAGGGTCTTGTATGTATGACGGGTACATTCTTTGATACAATTATCATCTGCACAATGACCGGTCTTGCGATTGTCCTGACAGGTGCATATCAGCCGGCAATGGACAAGTCATTGGTTGGTGTGGCCATCACAACAGAAGCTTTCTCGAGGGGCTTGCCTTTCTCGAATAATGTGTGTGCATTTCTCCTTATGATTTCACTGGTATTCTTTGCGTTTACCACAATCCTCGGATGGGATTATTATTCAGAGAAATGTCTCCAATACCTCGTTGGAAACAAAAAGGTAATTCTGATGACATTCAGAATCTTATACATAGCTGCTGTATTCATCGGTCCGTATCTCCAGGTTTCGTTTGTATGGACTCTTGCTGATATAGTAAACGCTCTTATGGCCTTCCCGAACCTTGTTGCACTGTTCGCACTCAGTGGTGTTGTGGCAAGCGAAACAAAGGCTTATATAGCGAAAATCGAAAGCAAATAGGATATAAAAATGACCGCGGAGCAATTCTGCGGTCATTTTTTACGCCTAAATATATTATTGTAAACCATTTTATGTGTTATACGCAGCTATCAATGCCCATAAAAACGTTACCTGTGGATAACTTTTGATTTTTTGTCGATTTTGAGGTTTTACACATATCGAACCTGTGGAAAACGTGGATAAGTCTGTTAATAACTATAAAATCGGTGTTTTTTCAAGTGGGAAACTGTAATATAAATGTTACATTGGATTAACATTAAAGTTATTTTCATAATAAAAAAGGTTTACATAATTGATAAAAATTTTTCTTGACTTTTTAAATTTTAAGGTTCTAAAATAAATTTGGTTTAATAAAATATTTCGGATAAAAAACACCTGCTTTAAAAAATAAAGCAGGTGCTACTTTTATTTGTTATAGTTTATTGCATCCGACGGCATACGCCAGTCGCCGCGCGGCGACAGAGTGACGGTTCCTACCTTAATTCCGTCCGGAAGGCACGAGCGTTTAAACTGGCTGTTAAAGAATCTTCGCATAAATATATCAAGCCATTTTTTTATTGTTGCGTCATCGTATATGTTTTTGAAGGCAAGGCATGCCATACGATAGATTTTTTCTTTTGAAAAGCCCCAGCGAATCATATTGTATAAATAAAAGTCATGAAGCTCATAAGGACCGACAATTTCCTCTGTCTGCTGAGCAATTTTGCCGTTTTTATCGGGGGGCAGAAGCTCAGGGCTGACTGGGGTGTCAAGCACATCATAAAGTGTCTCTTTGAGTGTGGCATCAGATGAATCCGCAACATATTTCACAAGATAACGGACAAGAGTTTTGGGTATCGAACAGTTTACACCGTACATAGACATATGGTCGCCGTTATACGTTGCGAAGCCGAGCGCAAGCTCGGATAAGTCGCCGGTTCCTATTACTATTCCGCCGGTCTTATTGGCAATATCCATAAGAACCTGAGTCCTCTCCCTTGCCTGGGCGTTCTCATAAGTGACATCGTGACAGTCAATGTCTGCACCGATGTCCGATAGATGAAGAGATACGGCTTCTTTTATATTAATCTCGCGGAGGGTCGCCCCGATAGATTTTATCATATTGACCGCATTTGTATAGGTTCGGTTTGTTGTTCCGAAACACGGCATCGTAACCGCAACAATTCCGCTCGGCGGAAGGCCGAGTGATTCAAAAGCCTTAGCGGTAACAAGCAGGGCGAGTGTCGAATCAAGCCCGCCGGAGATGCCGATTGTTACGGTTTTGATTCCGATATGTTTAAGTCTCTTTTTAAGGCCGTGATATTGAATGGCGAATATCTCTTCGCATCTTTCGGTCAGCTTTGTTTCGTCAGACGGAACAAACGGCTTCATTTCAAACGAACGAGTGAGCCTTGTTTCGGTTAACTCTGTTTTAAAATAAATGCGCCTGTATCCGGGGTCATTACCGTTTTTAAAGGTTGTTATCCTTCTGCGTTCCTGAAGAATTTTTTCGGTATCAATATCGGCATAGATTATTTCGTTTGAGAAAAGAGGAGCTTCGGCGAGCTTTGTACCCAGCTCAAAAATGAGGTTGTTGCCCGAGAATGTCATATCCGTTGTGGATTCACCTTCACCGGCATCGGCATATATATAGGCACAAGCTGCCTTTGAAGAGTGAACCTCTATCATCTTTCTGCGCCAGTCGCTTTTTCCTATAACCTCATCGCTTGCCGACTGATTAATAATGATGACGGCTCCGTTTTTTGTGTGTTCACAGCTTGGCGGTGCCGCTGTCCATAAGTCCTCACAAATCTCGGCGGCAACGGAAAAGCCGCTCATATTTTCAGCGGTAAAAATCAATTTTGTTCCCATAGGAATAAGCCTTCCGCCGAACATTATTTCGGTGTTTCCTTCTATTGTATTGAAGTGCCGTGCCTCATAGAATTCGCTGTAGTTCGGAATATTACTCTTCGGCACAAGGCCGAGAATTTCGCCGGCCTTGACAAATGCCGCACAATTATAGAGTTTTCCGTTATCTGAAACGGGCAGGCCTACGACTGAAAGAATGTCAAGGTTTTTTGTTGCATCGGTGAGCCGCAGGAGCTCCTGCTCTGCGAGCCTGATGAGCGAAGCCTGAAGAAATAAGTCTCCGCAGGTATAAGATGTCAAGCCCAATTCCGGCAGGACTATCAGCTTTGCACCGTTTTCGGCGGCTTCTTTTATACATTTGATTGATTCTTCGGTATTGAACTTAACATCGGCAACCCTCAGCTCAGGGGAAGCCGCAGCGGCTTTTATAAATCCGTCTTTCATTTTCGGTACCTCACTGTATCATTTATTGTTTTTATTCTCGTAATCATTGTAGTATTTTTTAAGCCAATGTACAGCTGCATAAGCAAGGGGAGTTCCGCTAAGAGCCTCTATCCCGAGCTTTGCAAAATACTGTATAGCTATCATCGTAAATATATCCCATGCGGGAACTGTTCCGCCAAATGCGAAAATTACAAAAAAGACAGTATCAAAGATGTATCCAATCATAGAACTTCCTATAGTCCGCATCCACATATGCTTTCCGCGCGTCCACTTCTTTATTTTTTCCATAAAGTAGGCATTGCTTAACTCTCCGAAGAGAAACGCAAAGAGCGAGGAAATTACTATACGCGGAACATATCCGAAGACAGTCGCGTATGCGGCGTTTGTCTCGGCCATATATTCCGGGGCGGGAAGTATCAAACCCAATGCGGTACAAAGTACAAAAAGTACATTGCACGCAAACGTCAGATATATGACCTTCCGTGCGGTCTTAAACCCCCAAATCTCGGTAAGAACGTCGCCGAGCATATAGGCGAGGGGAAAAGTGACTGTTCCTGCGTCGAAAAGGGATATTCCCTTAACTGAAATAACTTTGATTGCCATTACGTTCGATACGAGATAAAGCGTTACCATAAACGCCGTTACCACCGTTAATGGATTCATTCTGTCCCTGCGGTTTTTTACAGGGTTCTCCGCTACCTTTTGATTCATAAAATCATTCCTTTTTATATTAAATTTTTAATTTTTTTCTGCTTTTATATATTCGTTTTCCCGGTCATAGCCGACAAGCCTGACGGAAAGTTTTTTTCCTCTTAAATCATCGCCTGATGGGTATCTGACCTCAATATAATTCTTTGTCATTCCGCTCCATAAACCGTTTCGCTTCTGTTCAAACAAGACTTCGGCGTCCCTCCCTAAAAAGCTTTCGCAAAAATTCTTTTTCATCTCTGCGGCGGAATTTAACATTATGTGCGTTCGCCTTGATTTTTCGCTTTCATCGACTCTGTCGGGAAGGAGAGCCGCCGCCGTTCCTTCGCGGACCGAATAAGGAAAGATGTGCATTTGAGCAAAGCCGATTTCTTCACAGAACCTTTTTGATTCTTCAAAATCCGCGTCTGTCTCACCGGGAAAACCGACAATCAAATCGGTTGTGATTGCCGCGTCGGGAAAAGCGTCTCTGAGATTGGTTACGGCTCTTTTGAAATCGGCCGCGGTATAGTGCCGCCGCATTGCTCTGAGCGTCTTGTCACAGCCGCTTTGAAGCGAAAGGTGAAACTGAGGGCATAAACCGCTGAGTTTTTTCGCGCGTTTTGTGAATTCCTCGGTAATCATCACCGGCTCAAGTGAGCCGAGACGAATTCGTATTCCTCCCGACACCTGGCTGACCGTCTCTAAAACGTCAATCAATTTATCTCCGTTATCTAAATCCTTGCCGTAAGAGCCGATATGTATACCCGTTAAAATAATTTCAGAGTAGCCGCTGTCCGCTATCGCACGTGCTTCGGCTTCTATTTTATCCATTGCGCGGGAGCGTACAGGGCCTCTTGCATAAGGAATCTTACAGTATGAGCAGAAATTGTTACAGCCGTCCTCGATTTTGATTTCGGCACGGATTCTGTGCTGAGTGCGGACTATCCCAAGCTCTTCAAATTCTGTGTCATGAAGAATATCGCCGACACTGTAGGTTTTCTTTCCGTCAAGAGCGGCTTCACAGAGGTTTACAATTTCGGCTCTCCCTTTTGTTCCGATAAGAACATCTATATTTTCTTCGTTTTGAAGCCTGTCCGCCTCGGTTTGAGCAAGGCAGCCGGTCACGGCCAAAACACCTGACGGATTCTCTCTTCTCGCCCTGCGAATCAGTTTAAGGCTTTTTGATGCACCCGTACCGGTGACGGTGCAGGTGTTTATGACGCAAATATCAGCCTTTCCCTTATCGATTATCGTGTATCCGCGCTCTGAAAAAAGCTGTTTCATCGCTTCGCTTTCGTAAATATTTGTCTTGCATCCGAGGGTTATAAACTTAACAGTTATAATTCTCACCGCCTGTTTTTATAAATATAGAAGTATTGTATAAATTCCCACAGGGAAAATTATATAATAATTATATATTTTTTGATTGACTAATGCAAGAAAATATTATATAATTTAATAGACGAATTGTCAATTTTTTTTAGGAGGTTAGTTGGAATGAAAGAGTTTACAGTTTTATTAAGTTCAATCAATGACGTAAAAAACTTTGTTAATGTGGTTACAAAGTACGACTATAGAATCGATCTTACTTCAGGTCGCTATGTGGTTGACGCAAAGTCAATTATGGGCATTTTCAGCCTTGACCTGACAAAGCCTATTAAGGTTGAAGCTCACGGTGAAGATTGCACCGAGCTTTTGACGGATCTTGCTCCGTTTATTCAGAAACAGTAATTTTCGGCACTGCGATCCCTGCATATTTTGTATGTGGGGATTTGTCGTGTGTGGAAAGTCGAATATATACATATAAAATCGGAGACCGTTATATGAAAAATGGATTTATGACAGCCGCACTTTGTGAGGCTGAAAAGGCTGCTGAAAGCGGCGAGGTTCCTGTAGGAGCGGTTGTGGTGAAGGACGGCAAGGTTATTGCCGCGGCTCATAACACCTGTGAGACGGAGTGTAACTCTCTGCGTCATGCTGAGGTTATTGTTATAGACAGGGCGATGAGCTATCTTAAAGCTCCGCGGCTTGACGGCTGTGATTTATATGTTACATTAGAACCTTGTGCAATGTGCTGCGGCGCAATTTCTCATGCTCGGCTGTCGAGGTTATACTTCGGCGCTTACGATAAAGAGAGAGGCTGTGTCGTTTCAAATATGCACTGTTTTGACGCGCCCTCACCGCTTTTTAATATTGAATATTACTGCGGTATTATGGAGGATGAATGTTCGGCTTTGCTGTCAGACTTTTTTAAAAGGCTTAGGTCTGATAAATTTTCTACTTTTAGCAAATAATAAAAATACTTATATATTTTTGGAGGTACAATTAATGTCAAAGAAGTATGTATACCTTTTCAGTGAAGGTGACGCAACAATGAGAGAACTTCTCGGCGGTAAAGGTGCAAACCTCGCTGAGATGACCAACATGGGTCTCCCCGTTCCTCAGGGATTTACCGTTTCAACCGAGGCTTGCACTCAGTATTATGAAGACGGCAGAAAGATTAACGATGAGATTCAGGCCCAGATTATGGAATACATCGAAAAGATGGAAGAAATCTGCGGAAAGAAGTTCGGCGATAAAGAGAATCCCCTTCTCGTTTCCGTTCGTTCGGGTGCAAGAGCTTCTATGCCCGGTATGATGGATACTATCTTAAACCTCGGCCTTAATGAGGAAGTTGTTGAAGCTATCGCAAAGAAGTCAAACAACCCCCGTTGGGCTTGGGATTGCTACAGAAGATTTATCCAGATGTACTCCGACGTTGTTATGGAAGTAGGAAAGAAGTATTTTGAACAGCTCATCGACCAGATGAAGACTAAGAAGGGTGTAACCCAGGATGTTGAGCTTGATGCCGATGACCTCAAAGAGCTTGCAGGTCAGTTCAAAGCTGAATACAAAGAAAAAATCGGTGAAGACTTCCCGACAGACCCGAAGGAACAGCTTATGGGCGCTATTAAGGCAGTATTCCGTTCATGGGATAACCCCAGAGCAAACGTATATCGCCGTGATAACGATATCCCTTATTCATGGGGTACAGCCGTTAACGTTCAGATGATGGCTTTCGGTAATATGGGTGATGACTGCGGTACAGGTGTTGCTTTCACAAGAGACCCTGCTACCGGTGAGAAGAAGCTTATGGGTGAGTTCCTGACAAACGCACAGGGCGAGGACGTTGTTGCAGGGGTTCGTACACCTATGCCTATCGCTCAGATGGCTGAGAAGTTCCCTGAAGCTTTTGCTCAGTTTGAAAATGTTTGCAAAACTCTTGAAGATCACTACAGAGATATGCAGGATATGGAATTTACCGTTGAGAATAAGAAGCTCTTTATGCTTCAGACCAGAAACGGTAAGAGAACAGCACAGGCTGCTCTTAAAATCGCTTGCGACCTCGTTGACGAGGGTATGATTGACGAGAAGAAGGCTGTTGCTATGATCGACCCGAGAAACCTTGACACTCTGCTTCATCCTCAGTTTGACGCAAAGGCTTTGAAGGCTGCTACTCCTATGGCTAAGGCTCTCGGTGCATCGCCCGGTGCTGCTTGCGGTCAGATTGTATTTACAGCTGAGGACGCAAAGGCTTGGAATGAAGCGGGCAAGAAGGTTGTTCTTGTCAGACTCGAAACCTCACCTGAGGATATTGAAGGTATGAAGGCTTCACAGGGTATCCTGACAGTTCGCGGCGGTATGACATCTCACGCGGCGGTTGTTGCTCGTGGTATGGGTACCTGCTGTGTATCGGGCTGCGGCGATATTGCCATGGATGAAGAAAATAAGAAATTCACACTCGCAGGAAAGACATTTGTTGAAGGTGACGAAATTTCACTTGACGGTTCAACAGGTAATATCTATGACGGTATTATCCCGACAGTTGACGCATCAATAGGCGGTGACTTCGGAAGAATTATGAGTTGGGCTGATAAATACAGAAAGCTTGAAGTCAGAACAAACGCTGATACTCCTGCTGACGCTAAGAAAGCAAGAGAACTCGGTGCAGAAGGTATCGGTCTTTGCCGTACAGAGCATATGTTCTTTGAGGGCGACAGAATTGCTGCTTTCCGTGAAATGATTTGCTCTGATACAGTTGAAGAAAGAGAAGAAGCTCTTAATAAGATTCTGCCGATGCAGCAGGGTGACTTTGAGAAGCTTTATGAGGCTCTCGAGGGTAATCCTGTAACCATCAGATTCCTTGACCCGCCTCTCCACGAATTCGTTCCTACTGATGAAGCGGATATTGAAGCTTTGGCTAAGGCAAAGGGTAAGACTGTTGAAGATATTAAAAATATCATTGATTCACTTCATGAGTTTAACCCGATGATGGGTCACCGTGGCTGCCGTCTTGCGGTAACTTATCCTGAAATCGCAAAGATGCAGACAAAGGCTGTTATCCGTGCGGCTATCAATGTTAAAAAGGCACATCCGAATTGGACTGTAGAGCCTGAAATTATGATTCCGCTTATCGGTGATGACAAAGAGCTTAAATATGTTAAGGACTTTGTTGTGGCTACTGCTGACGAAGAAATCGCAAACGCAGGTATCGAACTTAAGTATGATGTTGGTACAATGATCGAGATTCCGAGAGCAGCTCTTACAGCAGACGCTATCGCTAAGTATGCTGAGTTCTTCTGCTTCGGTACAAACGATTTGACACAGCTCACATACGGCTTCTCAAGAGATGATGCAGGTAAGTTCCTCGATGCATATTATGATGCAAAAATCTTTGAGAATGACCCGTTCGCAAAACTTGACCAGTCAGGCGTAGGTAAGCTTATGGAAATGGCAATCAAGCTCGGCAAGAGCGTCCGCCCCGACCTCCACTGCGGTATCTGCGGTGAGCACGGCGGTGATCCGACAAGTGTTGAGTTCTGCCACAAGATTGGTCTTGACTATGTATCCTGCTCGCCTTATCGTGTTCCGATTGCAAGACTTGCAGCGGCTCAGGCAGCAATTAATGACTAATTAATTATTAGATTATAATAAAAACGCTGTTCCGTTTTATTCGGAACAGCGTTTTTTTAGTGTAATTATAAGTATACTTGATTAAAATTTTTGTAATGATGAGTTGATTTATTGACCTATGCATATTTTTATGATATAATGAAGGAACTGTAAAAAAGTATGATAAAAAACGGACGATTTGAATTGCTGTCGTATTATGTTGAGAAAATTATACATTTGATTTTTAGAATTAGTAAATAAGAATGGTAAATGACGAGGTTTTGGGTATTTTTGGTATAACCGTTTTTTTATAAATTAATCACAGGAAAAGGAGGAGGAGTATGGAAGCCTTATTATATTCGGAAGTAAATATTTTTAGTATTATTATCTTGCTAATAATAGCGCTTGAAACTATGATCTTGGGATACGATAAAGAGTTTAAAAATACGTTATTTATTGCTTCTGTGTGGTGTGCGGCAATTTCAAATATGCTTGATTTTTTTGGAATTTGGGAAAAATCAATATTCTTCCTGTACCTGTGTGGACGATGTGGTTAATAAATTTTTTGTATTTTTTGGCTTTTGGATGTTCAGCGTTTTTCTGGTGTCTTTATGCCGAAGCAACGCATGGAAATTATATTTACAGAGATAAATTAAAGCTTGCGCTTTGCTCGATTCCTCTTATGGTTTTGGCGATAATTCTCATATGTTCATTCAAAACCGGCTGGATATTTTACTTTGATGATGATAATGTATACCATCGCGGTCCGCTTTTTTATATGCAGTATTTTCTTTCTTACGGATATATTGTTGTTACATCAATCAGAACACTTGTTACAGCGTTAAGCGAAAGCAATTACGCATACCGAAGAAATTTTCTGACCATTGCGGCTTTTGCTGTTCCTCCTATTATAAGCGGATTGATTCAGGCAGAATTTCGGTATATTCCGGTGCTTACAATCGGTATTGTTGTTTCGTTTTTACTTGTATACATCGGTTCTCTTCAGGCTCTGATTTCAATTGATCCCCTTACCGGAATCAATAACCGAAGGAAGATGCTTGTTGACTTAACAGCAAGGACTAAATCTATTGAAAAAAACGAAAAGCTATATTTCATATTTATTGATATTGATTCATTTAAGTATATAAATGATTCATATGGGCATAATGAGGGCGACAGAATATTGAAAATAGTATCGTCAGCGATAAATGAAATTTGCAAAAATGTAAATGGATTTTGCGCTCGCTATGGCGGGGATGAATTTGCTATTGTATTGATATTAAAAAAAGACGAGGATATAGAGGTGGCTAAAAATAATATACGTAAAGCTGTTAAGAGTAAAGGTATCAAAGAGAATGTACCTTATCCGATTGAAATAAGCATAGGATGTTCCGAATTCGGACATAAAGCTGACAGCATACAAGAACTGATACATAGGGCGGACAATGATATGTATAAACACAAGAATAGCCGAAGAATAGAAAAGTGAAGATGATAAAAGCCGCTTTCCTTTAACGGAAGCGGCTTAATTTATCGATTTAATTTTTTAATGACCGCATCATAATTTTCAATTCTGTGCGGAAAGAGACAGTTGGTACAGTCTTTAATCCTTCGACCGTCATGAGAAGTTATATAAGTACAACTTCCGCCGCAATCGGGAATGTTATAAAGCGGACAGAAACAGAAAAGGCAATTTATATGATCTGATTTGTGACAGGGATAAAATTCACACTCTCTGTTCTCAAAATATTTATAACACATATTATTTAAGGTCAACAACTACCTTACGGTGGGGTTCTTCTCCTACACTGTATGTCTGAACCTTGCTGCTGTTCTGAAGCGCGGAGTGAATAATTCTTCGTTCATTCGGGGACATCGGCTCAAGTGTAACAGCCGAACCCTCACGGATAACGCGGCGTTCTAAGCTTTTTGCAAGCTTAATAAGTGTTTCTTCTCGTTTAGCACGATAGCCTTCAGTATCGATATTGACCTTAATATAAGAATTTTTCTCCTTATTAACATAAAGGCTTGTCAGATACTGAACGGCATCGAGAGTGTCACCTCTCTTGCCTATAAGAAGTCCCATTTTTGACCCGGAAACATCTATATCAATGCTCTTTCCACTGTTTACAACACTAAGCTCAGCATCGGTAAGACCCATTTTGTGAATAAGGTTCTCAGCGAAATATTCGGCATCTTCCATAGACTTTGGGGTTACCTCACGGCGTTTTCTCGAAGCGGAAGTATTATCTTCTTTCTTATCAGCCTTTTCATCCTCGGCCTTTACGTCGGGAGCCGGTTCGGAAACAGCGTGTTTCTCGGATTCGGGAACCTCCGCGGTCTTAGAAACCTCTGCCTTTTTCTCAACGCTTTTGGCTTTAGAGCTTTCGGCATAGTCACGAGCAATAGGCTCGGCTTTTGGTGCATAAGGATTTTCAGACTTTGCTTCAAATTCATCGGAGTGAGCACGTTCTTTGGCAATCTCTTTAATCTTGCGCTCCTCTTCTTCAGCTTCTTTGGTTATCCAAGCAGAGATAACAACTTCCTTGCCGAGTAAAAGGCCCATAAGACCCTTTCCGACTTCGCGTTCAACCTTATAAGACAGCTCTTCGACCGGAACACCAAAATCCTTTGCCGCCAGCTCAAGAGCCTCTTCTTTATTTTTTGCGTTTTTTTCTATTTTTCTTAGCATTAACAATCTCTCCTTCAATCTGCTCCTCGGTTATTCCGGGGTTTATCACTTTTGAAAGTACAATCTGCTGTATCAATGCAAAAATGTTACTTATTATCCAATATAGGCCTATTGCCGAAGGGAGAGTAAAGGCGAACCACGCCGACATAAGCGGCATCATTACCATCATACTCTTCATCGGATTTGCGGATTCCTCACCGTTTTTATCGGTTTGAGGCTGCTGTGGATTCTGAAGCTGAGAAACCCAGGATGTCAGATATGCGCTGACGCCGGACAAAACAGGAATAATCCAAAGCAATATTGTTCCTAAAGTCAGATTATTTATCTTTCCTACAAAAAGACCCATAAAAGCACCTAAATCCGGTGTTTGTGACAAGTCCATTCCGAGGAAGTTAAAGTTAATCAAAACAAAATTCCTGCCGATTTCGGTAATCCAGTGATTTTGTAGAATCTCAGGGTACGCATGCAAGAATCTTGCAATCTGAATCTCATACATTCCGAACATTTTATACGAATTATCAGTCAGCTTTGCCATATTATCTATGCCAACCATAGAGAAAAAGGTGTTAAGCCTGTCGGGGTTACCGTCTGACCATTCGGTAACAGCGCTGACAATACGCCAAACCTCATCCGAATGAAAGCCCATAATATATATTATAGGTTTTTTAACAACCCAGTAAAGCATCATAATTATAGGAAGCTGTATAAGCAGGGGCAGGCATCCGCTCATCGGATTCACCTTATACTTCTGATATAGCTTCATTGTTTCCTGGTTTAGCTTTTCTTTGTCATTCGCATACTTCTGTTGAAGTTCCATCAGAAGCGGCTGTAATTTTTGAGTTTTGAGCATAGACCTTTGCTGCTTAACGGTAAGCGGCATAAGTACGGCCTTTATTAGAATTGTAAAAATTATAAGCGCAACGCCATAGTTTCCGGTGAGTACGCTGCAAACGCGAAGCACCCAACCTAAACCCATCATTATATAGGACACTTAGCTGTCCCTCCTTTGTCTTAGTATCTTTCGGCAATGTTTCATCTGAAATTTACGGATAGTCTATGCCGCCCTTAAAAAGAGGATTACACCGAAGAATCCGTAGAATCGCCTTTATGCTTCCGCGCAGGGCGCCATACTTTTCAATCGCCATAATCGCATATTGAGAACAGCTCGGATAAAATCTGCAGCAAGGCTTCTTCAATGGAGAAATTCTCTTGCGGTAAAATTCAATAATGCTAATCAATACTTTTTTCATCTTAATTTTTCATCTTGATTCTTTGCCATACGGCAGTTTGAGTTCAATATACCGAGTTCGGCCGCTGCGGAAATAAAGTCTGATTCAACCTTTTCTGCCGATGCGGTCAGAATACGGGGCCTTGCCACGATGCAGATGTCTAATCCCGTCATCAGCTCATTTTGATGACGGCGGAACAATTCTCTTATCCTGCGCTTTGCTCTGTTGCGATATACTGCTTTTCCTATCTTTTTGCCCGCCGTTATGCCAAGACGAAGAGACTTCCCGTTCGCTTTATATATCACCATTGTCGGGCGGACAGCAGACTTACCGCGGCGATACAGTCTTTGAAATTCAGAATTCCTGCACAGACTGACGATTCTACCCATAACAAACTCCGTTCTGCCCTCAAAAACCGGAACCTGAGAAAACTTGTCCGCTCGCTCAAATTCATTTTCGGCTTATTCGGGCGTATAAACCCATATAGACAAAAAGACGCTTTGAAGCGTCTTTTATGCGGACAGCTTCTTTCTGCCCTTAAGTCTTCTTCTCGCCAAGACCTTGCGACCATTTTTGGTGCTCATTCTTTTTCTGAAACCGTGCTCTTTTGCGCGATGTCTTTTCTTAGGCTGAAATGTTCTAAGCATTGTTGCCCCTCCTTCAATATATAAATCAAAATAATTCTCATTAGGAAAATCTATAATATTATACCATGCCTTAAGCTAAATGTCAAGGGATTTAACAATATTTTTATAATAATTGCATAAAAAGCTGTCATATGAATATAAACAATAATGTGTCCGAATGGTTAAATGATGCGGTCATTCGGCCGAGCAATAACGAAACCTCTCAAAGGCGGCGAAACCGGCCTTAATATCGATGATAACGATTTAAGATATGTCACAATGATTTATCGAATGATGAGCAGGTGAGAATTAACTGCCATTATCTGTGACACCCTCTTTGATTATCCTGCCAAAACAAAAAGCCTGTAATCACAATGATTACGGGCTTTTTGTGGAGCTGCCCAGCGGATTTGAACCGCCGACCTC
>ERZ780226.2185-NODE-2185-length-13876-cov-4.270530_pt1 | contig 13876 bp, 14 predicted proteins | sample MGYA00511165_ERZ780226 | MGnify/ENA primary metagenome ERZ780226 (study PRJEB29588, sample SAMEA2152373) | human gut metagenome | biome: human gut; feature: human-associated habitat; material: faeces | place: Denmark | collected 2008/2010 ...
CGGGCGACGTCTTTGACTTCGACCGAGACCGCGGCAAGATGTGCGCCATGGCCTGCCATGTGGGCTTTCCCTATATCGATATCCTGCGCTATGGCGGAACCGTGCCTGGCAACGAGCCCGGTACGGCAAAGTTCTGCTGTCCCGAGGTCGATACGCTGAACGTCTGGCTTGCCGAGATCGTAGACGAATAGTCGAGCGTGGATTTTCTCCCGTTTAGAGCGCACTTGAATGCTCAAAGTGGGAGAAAATCCACGCTCATTTTTCATGTGGGAGATTATCCACGCTCGTTTCGCGTCGAAGGTGTGGCCCGCGACCTCGCTTGCCTACAGCTGCTCGAGCATAGCGGTGCAACCGGCGAGCACATCGCGGTAGGTGGCATCGAAATTACCGGTGTACCAGGGGTCGGCCACGTCGCCGGGGCGATCGGTCCAATCGAGCAAGCGCGTAATCTTGCCGTCGGGGTCGTCGCCAAAGATGCGACGCAGGCCACGCGCGTTCTCGGCATCCATATAGACAATGCGATCCCAGTCGCCATACTCCGCGCGACGCACCTGGCGGGCACGGTGCGCGACGACGGGAATCCCGACTTCGCGCAGCTTGGCGACCGTGCCATGATGCGGCGGGTTGCCAATCTCCTCGGTTGAGGTCGCAGCGGAATCGATGACAAATTCGCCCTCGCGCCCGGCGCGGCGCACCAACTCGGTAAACACCGACTCAGCCATCGTCGAGCGACAGATATTCCCATAGCAGATAAACAGTACGCGTTGCATATGCGGTTTCCTTTCGATCGTCATCATCGAGCTCGAGTATCGCATCTACGCCCCGATGTGATGTGGCAAAGGGACAGGGTCAAATAGTTATTTCTACCTGCGATAATAACAAGATAAGACCTTTATCCCCAACACTTCTGCTGCATTCAACGAGTTGAATGGCTCTAAAAATTAGTTTCCAATATAGGGAAGGAAATCCACTTTATTAAGGTCGGAAATCAGTCAAAAGGAACAGCAAAAGTAGTAAAAACGTAGTACGGCTCAAATTTTTACTACCAATGTCTACCTGCGGTTTTGTTCAATAGAAAGCATCTCGTCTTGAATATCTTCAAGCCCAAGATGGGTGTAAACGTTGTAGGTGGTGTTGATATCTGAGTGCCCCATAATGTATCTGAGCTTTGCTGGACTCATGCCAGCGCGTGCCATTCGGCTACAGAAAGTGTGCCTGAGCTGGTGCGGAGTTATATGGGGCAGTTCTTCCTTATAGATGCGGTTGTGCTTAATGATGGCGCGTTTGAGCCTATGCTCCCAATGCAGGGCAACGCATGGCATCTCATTCTTGTCTAGGCAGATGAAGCCCCTTACCCCATCAATAACAGGCTCTTCTTTTGGCTGCGCCCTCTGTCCGATGAGACTGTGGAAGGCCTTTTCGACAGAAGCGGTCATAGGGATATACCTCATACCAGATTTCGTCTTGGGCTCTTCAATGTAATACTGCATATCTCTCGCGCGATGAAGCTGCTTTTGAACACGTATACAGTGGCTATCGAAGTCAATGTCATCAAAGGTCAGGCCGCAGTATTCAGAAATCCTGAGTCCAGTGTTCAACAAGATAAAGTAAGTCTCAAAGTAGCGCGAGAAGTGATGATCCGAGCGCATGAACTCAAGGAATAGCCGTTCTTGTCTAACGCTTAACGATTCTCTGGATACCGTATCGTTGACCAGAACATTGATAAGTTCGAAGTTAAAAGGGTTGCGTCTTATAATTCCGCATTCTTCGGCCAGTTGGAAAGCTGGCCTGAGTACGCCTCGGATGCTACATACGCTGCTATAGCCCTTTCCGACATCTTGCTGAAGGTGGATAAGCCATTTCTTTGCGTCCAACACCGTAATGTTTGATATTTGGGCTTTGCTGAAGCTGTCTGTTTTCAGGTAATTGGTGACGGTTTTATAGGCGCTAACGGTTGTCTTTCGTACCGCAACCTTGGTCGCAAGGTAGTTCTCAACTAGGGTCATGACGTTCATGTTCTCAGGTGCGATGTGGTCGAAGAGGTCTTTTTGAACCTGCTGCTCTTTTTGTCTTAAGCAGAGGTCTCTCTTTTTGCCGTGCGGCGTTTGGTCGTGAATTGTCAAAGTCCACGAATAGACAAAGCAGGTTTTCCCCATCCAATTGGTGTATTTGAACGAGTAGCGACCATCTGGGCGCTGACCTTCTCCGCGATGGAGAACCCGACCCTTGTTATCTTTCCTATTCGACATAGCTTGGATCTCCTTTCAGAGACTCAAGCACGACAACATGATTGTAGCTATGGGGTTGTCTATGCCATGGTAAAAGGGTTCGTTTATTGGGTTAAATCAAAGGAAATGAGGCCTATTTGCCCCGTTGAGGCTGGGGTTGGAGTAAGTGCCCATCGGTGCAATTCCAAGCCCAAATTTCGCCTTCAGCGTGCATTTTTGCTATAGGCTGAGCGGGCATCAATTGAAATCGCAGTTTGATTGAGTCCTAATAGTTTCAATGACTTTATAGGCCGCATGAATACAAAAGGCTGCGCAGCGTCAATGCTTGGGGCGCTGCGCAGCCGCTATTTCTTTAATTAGGCGAAGGGGAGAGTCTAGTTCTCTAATTGAGTGAATTGAATGCTGCCGCCCTCGTTCTCGGTGTCTTCGTCTGTCAAGACAAGGTAGACGCTCCAGTTCTCATCGGTGGTTTCCCACCAATCGTAGCTGTACATGGCGTTGCCCTTGTTGTATTGGGATATGTCTTTGGTCTTGTAATCGTTGCCGAAATAGGATGCGAGGGTGTTGACGATGTAATCTCTATCGGAGGCGTAGTCGCTTAAAGACCATTTGAAAAAGAGGTTAATTACTTTTCCAGTATCTTTATCGACATCGTATAGAAATTCTCCATCAATCCCGAGGAAGGTGACCTTCTCGCGCAAATCGACCCCATCCTCTTTCACGCTTGGAATTGCCTTTTTAACGTATTGAGTGGTCTGCCCGATATATTTCAACCGCTCTCGTACTTGGTCAAGGTCTTTATTAACGGTGTCATGGTCAAGCGGTGCTTTGGTTTCCGTGGGTGCAGCTACGGTCGTGATAATGGATGCCTGCAGAAGGGTATACCCACCGTTATTTGTCCTGCTGTAGGTGAAGCCATTCCTGCTTGCCGCGCCCTGCTCATCGATTTCTTTGACGATTTCACCGACCGAATCCCAGTCAAGTGACGGGTCGCATGCCTCAATCATCGCCACAAGGAAGCGTGCCATCTTTTTGTCATAGCTACTTTGGTTGTTGTCGAGCATGACAACGATGCCGTAGTTGAGAGGTTCTGTATAGAGAAGGGTTGGGTCGAGGTTCTTGTCCTTCAGTGAAAAAGAGAGCTGCCCCGCCATCTCGTCATTCGAGTCATTAATTGAATAGACAGTCAGTTTGTAGTCGTATTCTTCGTGCACTGTAAAATCGCTGTCGTTAAGCTCTCGAAGTCTTTTTTCGAAAACCTTCGAGTAGGTGTCTGGGCATATGGTCAGCTTTTCGTGCTCCAGAAACGAGGTAACCTTCTCTGTCTTTTTCTCAATTGTTTTCTCGCAGCGAGAACATGTTTTGACATAGACCCTTTCGGAGAACGTGGAGTCGAATCCATCGTCTTTCCAGTCCTCGAGTTTGTGACCCAGCGGATCGCCCTCTGTTGCCCCGCATTCCTTGCAGGTCTTAGGTTCGGTGCAGGTCGCTTTCTTCCATTTATGAGTGTGGAAAATGTTGAGTGCTGCACTCGAGTTCGGTGCTGCGGCAAGGGTAGACCCTAAAGCAATCGCACAAACTAATACGAGGGCAATCGTAATTAAGAGGGCTAGTTGTTTGTTCGTTGGCTTCTTCATCCGCTCTCCTTCCAAAGAAATCCCGACAAAGTGGAAGGGGAGAAGCACATCAACTAAATGAAGCGATGTGGAGGACACCTACCACAGTTACCACACCGCAAGGCTTCACATGCATATGCGAACAGACCTTGAAAGGCGGGTGCCCTCCAATTCGCCTGTTTGCATACGCAAAGCGGCAGCTATGCCATTGTGAAGCTCCATCCAAATATATGGACGTTGCGGTGTGGTAGATGAGATTGTATCAAGGACACGGGTTTTCATTTTGAGTAAAAGGGCGAACGGCAATGCTATTCGCCAATTATTGACAGCTATAAAGAGTGCCTATAGATAATGCATTTATGGTGTCTGGCGGTCTTCTCGATAGCATTAGCAATCATGCCTTGGTAATGCGCTATTTGCAGTGAAGGTAGACGGTCGGAGGAATTTATTCTCCCAGTCATGTTGATATCAACTACATAGATGGGGTCTGCCAAGTAGAAGTTGAGGCCAAAGTGTAAAACACCCCGTATGCGCCAAAACAGACTGGGGCAGGGGCTTACGAGGTAACGCATCTTCTGCAAGCCGGAAGTGCGCAAGAAAGTTAAGCTGCGTTATGGTGTATCCCAAAATTCATAACATTTGAGACATGAGAAATAACACTCCCCAAGAGAGCCTTTTGAATCAAATAGTGTCCTAAAAGATATTCCAAAAGTGTATGTCCCAATATAAAATACTAATAGGACTTTTGAGACATATAGGAATTGGAGGCACGCGATGAAGTTTCTCTACGCTCGCTGCTCAACAAAGGAACAGAACGAGGCAAGGCAGCTTGAATATGCGCACGAGCTTGGCTTAAAGGATAGCCAGATATTTATCGATAAGGCTTCGGGCAAGAACGCTAATCGTCCCGCTCTGAAAGATATGCTCTCTCGTCTGCGCGAGGGCGATGAAGTTTATATCACTGAGCTGTCTCGACTTGGCAGGAGTACTAAAGACCTAATTGACCTTATGGAGACCTTCGAACAGATGCATGTCGAGGTTCATAGCAAGAAGGAGGCTATCGATACAACCACTCCAGCAGGCAAATTGATATTTCATATGCTGTCAGCCATTGCTGAGTTCCAGAGGCAGATCATCCTTGAGAACGCTGCAGAGGGCAGGGAGGCCGCTATGAAGCAAGGTGTGAAGTTCGGCAGACCTAATGTTGATGAAGACGCTCTCAACATGGCTCTCTATCTATTTGAAAACGACAGAACGAAGTCGGTTAAAGAGATATGTGAAAAGACTGGTATCAGCAGGAGCACTCTATATAGAGAAGCTGGCAACAAAAATGTATGTCGTGGTAAATAAAAATCAAACATATAAACTCGATAGCTCAAAACTATATCGCGAAATAGGGAATTGATATTGATGGTTTGGCGTATAGCCGTTACATGCTGGGGGATACTTTCACTGTACCTAAATAGCGGAGTTGGTAATCTTAATTAAGGGAGGTAAGTATATATCCGCTACTTACTAACGTATCTACCTGCATGTTTAACAATATCAATCGCGCATTACTTATAGTTTGCTACATCTCTTCGAGACGTAGCAAATGATTATATTTGTCACCTTTCAAGTCCTTAAATAAATATTTAATTATATATGGTAGTTGATCGGTGACAAATTATGCGAGATGAAATCGAGCATCTATAAGTTAATAAAAAAATTATAGTGACAAATTAAATTCGCGCAGGAAGGTAGTTCAGTTGGATTGATAGGAGGTTTATTTGGATTTAGAACTAAAAGTTGGAGAGTACAGCTACAAGGAAATGTGTGAGCTATTCCACGAGAAGCAAAAAACGGGCAAGTCGAAGCAACTGCAACTGAAGCGTTGGGAACTGTATTGCCGCTATGAGAGGCCGACCAATCGATTGTTCGTTGTAACTGAGGTTTACAAAACGCCGTTGGAGAGGATTGACGGGAGAAAGACGAACGGGAGAAAATCGGAAATCGAGGAAGAGTTCACCATCCTATTCGATTCGCTGTTCGTTCGGGAATTGACGCGAAATAGGTACCATACAGCAAATGGACAGTGGCAGACAGCAAGACTGACCAATGGCGAGCTTTCAAAATATTTTGGACTGTATGGGGATCGCCTTTATTATGCAAAAAAAGACAAGAAGATAGACGATGACCTATTTCAAGAGCTGACATCCAAGCTGAGTGGCAAAAGAAGGAGTCTTATTGTCGACCGCGCTGCAAAGATAGATTGGGTTGAAGTGAGAAAAGAGGTGATCGTATATTGGGGAGACCATCCTTCTTACTATGGCGAAGAGTATCGAGAGTCTTTTGATTCGTATCGCATCGAGTATGTTCGCAAACATAGATATAAATCTCTTGCGGATGTAATAAAACACGGCGAGTGGTCTGATATGTCTGAGTATGTACTTGGGCGATTTAAGGCAACGTGGGAGAGTTCCCTTGCTGAGAAAAGTCCCTTCTTATTGTCGGACTATGGTTCAATAAAAAGGGTTGAATCGTGTACTTCGTTCGGCCTAAAAGAAGGAGCGGAAATGCCACCGTTTCATTACTCTCTTGAAGAGGTCGATTCTGCTAGATATAGCTTCAACCTGAAAACGGTGGCATCGCTGGTCAAGCTTTTTGAAAGGCAAGTGCCAACAAAGGGCTGGGATATGGAACAGGTTCGTTATCTTCTTAGGAGATATGTTTTGCTGCCCGACTGGCAAGACTATAGGAAACGTTCCAGGGCTGCATAGCTCTTGTTTTGGTCTAAAACTGAAAGGCAATAGAATGTGCCGTAGAGGCCATGGAGAATGACTTGGAGGAAGGGTATCATGCACCCTCCTCCAAGCATGATTATCATTATGCAGATATTTCACTGTTATCCGCAGACCTTGCAACAGCGGCTTTTACCGCTTGCGGAGATGCTTCCGCTGTGAATTCCAGATGAGCGTTTCAACGTTGGGCAGTTTGGCGTGGTGTGGTAGACGCTGCCGCCTGAGACCCAGTACACGGTTTGGCCCTGCGTGGCCTGAGCTTCACTTTGGATGCGGTTTTGTTCAGCCTCCCGTTGGGCGCGCTCTTGCTCCAGTTTCTTCGCATCAACCTGTTTTTGGAGTTCATCGCGCTCGCTTTGAAGAGCATCAAACTGGGAGTGGAGTTCTTCGAGCTTCGCTTTCTCATCGTCGATAGTTGCCTGCTGGTCTTTATAGAGCGTAAGCTCTCGACTTAAATCTGCTTTTTCGTTCTTTATCTTTTCGATGCGGCTCCGCAGCTTGTTGTTGTTATCTTGCAAAAGAGTTGCCTTGTCGAACGCATCATCATAGTCATCTGAAAGAGAATCGTACTTAGCGGAAAGTGCGTTGTAGCTCTCAACCTGCTCGCTATATGAATGGACTCCAATAGCCGTGCTGGCGATAAGTAATGCGAACAATACGGTGAAGGCTATGACGGATCTCTTGCGAGCCTTGAGGTGCCGTGAAATGCGACGTGCCTCAGAACGGATTTTGATGCACGTGCTTGGTGCGCTGTCGTTGGGCTGATCGACTTTTCCTTTGGATTGGTTGGTCTCTGCGGTTCGCTCAATAGCAATGCAGAGACGGGCTAGGGTTTCATGGGCTAATTTGCGCCCTTCAGGGTTTTCTTCATCGGTGCAGAGGTCGATGAGTTTGCAATTCAAGGGTTCCATGGTCACTCTATTATTTGTCGCTTGATGAAGGATGGGCTTAATACACGATGTCTGTGTAGTAGTTATTCCATTCGAATCCGCCATAACCGCTATCGGGATTGGAGAAGTAGAACGTCACCGTATATCTAGAATGAGGCTTAATGTTATCAACTTGGCATGTTGAATTTTCAGTCACGGTGCCCGACTCATTTTTTAGCGAACATTCCCAAGCCGAATCAAATTGATAGTCGGTGTTGTTGTCGACCTCGAAGCTGGCAGAATAGTCAGTCCATGTTACCTCGTTGTCGATTCGGTCGGTCTGGCTGTCGATATCGGCCTCAATGGCTTCGAGAGCTGTTAGCAGCTTCTTCTGTTTGTCTAGTCCCGCGATGTAATTAGAGACAAAGTCATCGTCCGTGGCAAGGAATCCTATCTCCTCATAAAGCTCGTTGAGCGCTTCGTAACGAAGAACCATGCCCTTTTGCCATTCAATTTGCTCGTCCGATTTAAGGGCTTCGCCGAGGGCGGCTTTTTGGGTGTCGAGTCCTTCCAAATACTTGGTGCAAGAGTTTTTAACTTTGTCATTGGAGAAGTCTGCGGAACGGTATTTTTCTAGCTTTGCTAGCTCAGCATCGACTAAAACAGCATGATCCGTATCGTCCTTTTGTTTTTGCCGCCAACGGATCGACTTTTTCAAATCTTTGCTAAATTGCTGGTCGGTTCTGAGCTTCGAGCATTCTGCGAGGGCGCTTTCCAAGTCTTTATAGTGTTTAACATCCTGCTTCCCGTTAGCATCAAGTTCTTTATATTGGTTATTAAGAGACTGAAGCTCTTCCCAAGAGTCGGCGGTAATTTTTCCGATTGAGGTAATCTGCTGGTCGAGTTTTGTCCCCTGACTGGCGCAGCCGCTCAGCAAGATGCATGAAGCCAACAATGGGATGAGCAATGCTTGTTTGCGCATTTGTTCCTCCAAGAAAACGTGAAGATGTTGCTGAAGGCTCTGTTTGTGGTTTGCCGCAAACAAAAGCAAGAATGCTGGCATCGCTCATCGTGGCAGTGCCATTTTCAAGATTGATTGTGAACGCTTCGTCAGATGGTCGGGCTTGTTGCGTAAAGCGGCTGATAGGCTGATGGGGCGCAATCGTTGATTGCAGTGGAAATTAGAGACGGGACGAGTTCTGCCGTAACAGCAATCGGGCGGTTCTTTTGGCTCATTGGGCTTTCCTTCCTCCGACACTTGGTAAACGCTGTGTTTGAATGGCTGATACGCCTGATAATCAGCGCTTACCTAGCCGAGCGATAGATATTGCCGTGTCATTCGAGACTGCTCCAAGTTTTTCCATTATCGGTTGAATAGGAATCGAGTTTCCCGTCTCCATCACTATCCACGGCTTTGTTGCCATTGCTGTCAGCAATTGCTCCAGTTCCATCGGCATTTTTATGAATGGCGTACTCCCCATCGGTGTCGATGTGGTCTGTGCCACCGTCTTTCGAGTCTGACTTTAGATACGTTTTGCCGTCATCCGTATCAACCCAATCATCCTCATCTAATAATGTGCTCGACGATGAGCTGGAGTGAGAAGAATAATCATCATCGTCATCGTAGCCCTCATCGTCTTCGTCATAGGCGGCAGAAGAAGAGGAGCTTGACGAATTATTGGAAGACCCCAATGTACTAGCACAGCTGGTGATGCATAGGGCACAAAGAAGGCAGACGGCAAGCATAGCCAGCAATGTCTTTTTAAAGCGCGTCGCAAACTTGTTATTTTGAGTAACGGTGTCGCTTGTTATCGGCGGTGCTGCCATTTTAGATTTCTGCTGCGTAAGTGAATCGGAGGTTGAAGAGGGGGCGGCAGGATTTGTCAAATCTTTTTCACTGAAGGCGACGCTAAGCAGCTCGGTCTTCTTCGCGTCGAACTCCTCTTGTGTGATGGCTCCCATATCAAGGAGCTCCTTAAGCTCTTTAAGCTCTTCGTACACGGTGAATTCCTATCTTTAGGTTGAGAATGAGTGCCCTTTTATTTCCATGCCATATGGATAAGTAGAAACACAACGATAAATGATCCAAGAAATCCTGGTGCAATGAAGGCGCTAGTCCTATAGCTTTGGCCCAGAAGGAGCGCCATAAGAAAGGCAATTGCGAATGCAATGATTATTGAAACCAGAATCTTGATGGTGGGTTTGACAGCAGTCTTTTTTTGGCTGGGAGTAGAAGGGCTGATTCCAAGTAGCTCTTCCTTTTTCTGGTTAAATTCGTCTTGAGTGATGACGCCGTTTTCAAGGAGCTTTTTAAAGGCGATGATTTCGTCAAATTGTTTATCGCTGGTATTTTTCTTTTCAGCTGGGCTGTCGGTTGCGGTGGTCTTCTCATCGGAGTTTTGGCTTGCTTTGAGAGCTTGCTGGGGCTGAGCCTCAGCCGCAGGAGTCGGTAGGCCGTCTGGGAAGAGAAGTGCGTTTTTCTGCTGCTCATATTCATCCTGAGACAGGATGCCTTGATCCAGCAATAACTTAAGTTCCTTTATATGGTTCGTCGTTTCTGAGAAGGTGCGTGAATCGCTCATCTTTTGGTTCCTTTTCTCAATATCAGCTTAAGGCTTAAGCGTTTGCCGAGTCGATGGCATCCTTTGATTCGATTGATACGGTTCCGATAGAGTCAATGGACTTCATCGTTGCAGACACCGAAGGGTCAGTGCATCCAGTGACGCTTAAAGCTAGGGTAAGCCCCACAACCGCGGCGAGGGGAGCTGATTGTTTCATGGTGTGTGTTCCTTCCTCCGACACTTGGTAAACGCTGTGTTTGAATGGCTGATACGCCTGATAATCAGCGCTTACCTAGCCGAGCGATAGATATTGCCGTGTCATTCGAGACTGCTCCAAGTTTTTCCATTATCGGTTGAATAGGAATCGAGTTTCCCGTCTCCATCACTATCCACGGCTTTGTTGCCATTGCTGTCAGCAATTGCTCCAGTTCCATCGGCATTTTTATGAATGGCGTACTCCCCATCGGTGTCGATATAGTCTGTGCCACCGTCTTCCGAGTCAGACTTTAGATGCGTTTTGCCGTCATCCGTATCAACCCAATCGTCCTCATCTAATAATGTGCTCGATGATGAGCTGGAGTGAGAAGAATAATCACCATCGTCATCGTAGCCCTCATCGTCTTCGTCATAGATGGCAGAAGAAGAGGGGCTTGACGAATTATTGAAAGACTCCAATGTACTAGCACAGCTGGTGATGCATAGGGCGCAAAGAGTGAAGGCGGCAAGCAAAAGCAGCTGTGCCTTTATAAAGCGCGTCGCAAACTTCGCGTTTTCACTTTCGGTGTCAGTGTTTTCGTCCGTCATGGGTTTCATCCCTTACGCATCGTAGTCTTCGCGGAATCCGCAGTTCTGGCAGTAATACGTCTTTTTCTTCTTGCCAAGTGCTCCGCCCACGAGGCCAATGGGGCCTAAAAGCAGGCCTCCAGCAGCGGCTTTTCCCACGCTGAAACCTTTATTAGATTCTCCCGTACATTTCCAGCCTGCGCGTTCTCCGCAAGATGGGCATTGTGCTGGCGCTTTGTTTGCCATAAAAATCATCCTTCCATTGGCGTGACGGGAACCGTGGAAGGAGGCTCATCCGAAGAGCTGATTGTGCAGCACGAAAAGGAGGAGTATCCACCCACAGTTGCTACACAGCTCCAAGCGCCTCGCAATAGCACGAACCAGCAAGGAGAAAGGGTAAATACCCCTCCTTGTCGCTGGTTGAGTGTCTTCGATTGTGAAGCGCAAGCATAAAAATGCTAGAGCTGTGTAGCAGGTACAACTCTAGCATGCCGATAAGTAAATTAATCTACCGACCTGTTGAACGGTCGAAAAAGCAGGCTGTTGTGGAAATCAGAACCATCTGGGCTGTCGTGCCTGAGCCTCTAATGAGTAGTAAAAAGGTAGTAAGCCAGATGATTTGAATGGTTAATACGCCTGATAATCAGCGGTTATGTTGTCCTCGACAGATATTCCCATAGCAGACAAAAAGAATGCATTGCATATGCGGTTTCCTTTCTAGGCGGTCGCGCAGGGCTTACAGACTGCTCTTGAGGCAGTTTGCTCCAATAAAGCCCGCTGCGTACAAGGGGAGGTGGCGCAGCTCGCGCCCGTCATCGGTTTCGCTGCGGGAAAAATTGTTCTCGGACAAAATGTAGGCATATGGCGATCGGGCTTTGTCCATAAACGACCCGAGGGTTTTCGCGCGCACGTTACGTGCGGACTTTACCTCGACGGGCACGATTTCCATACGGTCGGTCTGAAGTAGAAAATCCAGCTCGCCGGTCGTCTTCCAAGACGACGGCGGCATCCAATAATACGTCTGCAAGCTATTACCCGAAAATGCTTGCATGACCGAGTTTTCCGCCAGGGCGCCTCGGAAGTCGGAGGATAGCGCTATGGCGGAATCCTCTTTGAGGTCGAGCCAGAGCCTCGGGTTGATACCGAGTTTGTAGAACATGAGGCCCGTATCGAGAAGATAGACCTTAAAGAAACTTCCATCTTCATCGTCGAAGGGAACGAGGGGAGGCTCGATGCCTTCGGTCAGGTTGTTGACCGATATGATGCCGGTGCCTTCGAGCCAGTCGAGCGGCTCGATAAGCTTGGCGCGACGGCCTCCGCGCTCGACCTCGGAGTACTTGAATTTTTTTGTGGACGATCTCAGCAGCTGGGACGGAATGGAGCGCCAGACCTTGCGCGCCGCCACGCCGCTGATCCCGTTTTCGGGGTCGGTCATATCGGCGGTGTAGGTCTCGTCGATTTCGCGCTGCTCGACGCGCGCGTCTTCGATGGACAACGTCTTGCGATATGCTTTGACGGCGGCGGGCATGCCGCCCACGATCTGGTATCGATGAAACAGGCTGAGCGCGGCTTGGTGCGCGGCGTAGGTCTCGAGCGTGCCGGCGTGGGTACGAATGGCATCGGCCATCTGCTCTTCATCGAGCGCCCAGAGAAACTCCTCGAACGACATGGGATGCATGGTCTCTTGACGAACGCCGCTGGGAAAAGGCAACTTGCGCTTGCGCGTGGCGACACCGAGTTGGCTGCCGGTCGCGCATATGCGCCAGCCCGAACCCGAGAAAAAGCGAAGCGAGTTGAGTGCCCGTTCGCAGAGCTGCACCTCGTCAAACAGGATGAAGGCGGTTTCCTTGCGAATGGGGGTACGTTTATAGTCTGAAATCCGCGCCACGATGGTGTCAACGTCGTCGGTGGGACAGTCGAACAGCGGAGCGATCAGCTCAAGATCGGTCTGAAAGTCGAGTTTGACAAACGCATCGCCGGCGATTCGCCTGCCGATTTCCTCGGCAGCGTACGTTTTGCCTACGCGTCGCGCACCACGGATGAGGAAGGGGCGTGAAGCGTCCTTTGTCGCCCATGATTCGATAACGGATTCGATTGATCTGCGCATGGGGCCGCCTTTCCAATTTCGTGTACTTTAGATACACAGTTTAGTGCTATTTCGTGTACTTGAAATACACGAAATTGCGCTGCTGAAGCTTCCAGGCGGATAAACACTACTCGTATGGGACGGTTTTCACCGGTTGCTCGCCACCTTGGGCTATGTTCGCTCCTATGCCTGCATCCGGGGCTGTGCTGATTGACGCTTGCGCTCCCAGCGAGCCAACTTAATCGTCACCAGCGTGAGGGCCCAGGCCACAAGCGAGAACGCGGCGCCCACTGCGCCCACGTACGCAATGCCAACGCTGCTTACCACGGCGCCGCCCACTGCGGTGCCAAAAGAGATGCCGACGTTAAACGCCATGGGCTCAACCGAACTTGCGAGTACCATCGACTTGGGATGGCGGCTGCGTGCCACGTCCATAAAGTGAGTGATGCACGACACCGAGAACAGGTACATGAGCAGCGCCAAGCTAAAGACAAAGACCAGCGCGAGCGGCATGGTGCCGCCCACAGCAAACAGTCCGAGTAACGCCGCAGCCTGCAGCACAAACGTCACGAGCAGCGCCTTCATGCCAAAGCGCGCGTCGATCCATCCGCCCAGGATGTTCGAGATTAGGCAGAACACGCCGTAGGCCATAAGCGTGGTACTGGCTTCGACCGTGCCCATGCCCAGCACCTGCTCAAGATAAGGCGTCACGTAGCCGTAGAACACATAGACCGAGCCCACGCCAAACAAAAAGATGAGCATGCCGGTGATGATACTCGGCTCGCGTAGTAGCCCCGCCTGCTCGCGGAAGGTGGCGGGCTCATCGGTCTGCCCGGCGCGAGGCATAAACGCCACGAGCGCGCTACAGATCAAAACGGCAAAGGTCAGCGTGCCGTACATGGCCACATGCCAGTCGAGCGTGTCGGCCACAAATTTGCCAATCGAGGTCACAA
>ERZ780226.2186-NODE-2186-length-13876-cov-3.180161_pt1 | contig 13876 bp, 13 predicted proteins | sample MGYA00511165_ERZ780226 | MGnify/ENA primary metagenome ERZ780226 (study PRJEB29588, sample SAMEA2152373) | human gut metagenome | biome: human gut; feature: human-associated habitat; material: faeces | place: Denmark | collected 2008/2010 ...
GCCACCCGCTGGCCCAACGAAGCCGTTACCACCGCTGTCACCCAGGATTGCCATCGCCGGGGTGCCAAGCTGCTGATCGGCGCCACTGCCGGTCTCCACGATGCCGATCTCTGCGAATCCGTCATTGCCAACGAGCAGGCGGATCTGGTCTGCATGGCAAGAAGCTGGATCTGCGACAGCGAATACGGCAAGAAGCTCTATGAGGGCAGAGGTGAGGATATCACCCCCTGTGTCCGCTGCAACAAATGCCACGTACCCAACGACACCGATAAGTTCCGCTCCTTCTGCTCCGTGAACCCGCTGATCGGTCTGGAGGATAAGATTGACCGGATGATCGCCCCTGTGGAAAAGGAGAAGAAGGTTGCCGTAGTCGGCGGCGGACCTGCCGGTATGTATGCTGCCATGACCCTCCGGGATCGCGGCCATCAGGTCACCCTGTATGAGAAGGAAGCCAAGCTGGGCGGTCAGCTGATTCATACGGACTTCGCCTCCTTCAAGTGGCCCCTTCAGGACTTTAAGGATTTCCTGGCGCGGCAGTGCTACAAGAAGGGCGTTGACATCAAGCTCAATACCGAAGCCACAAAGGAACTGCTGGCGCAGGAGCATTACGATCATGTAATTGTTGCCATCGGTCCCGTGTTCACCAAGGCAAATATCCCCGGCGCTGAGTCCCCCAAGGTGCTCACCTGCATGGATGTCTTTGGTCACGAGGACGAGCTGCCCCACAACATTGTAGTCATTGGCGGCAGCGAAACCGGCGTAGAAACCGCCATGGATCTGGCGGAAAAGGGACATAAGGTCACGGTACTCTGCCGTCAGAAGTCTCTGGCTTCCGACGCGCCCCACGCCCACTATGTCACCATGCTGGAGGATGCATGGCTGAAGCTGGACAACTTCTACTGGGTCAAGGGCATCCAGAAGTATCAGTCCATCGATGACACCGGCGTTAATTATGTAAACTTCGAAGGCAAGGAAAAGCGCATCGACTGCGACTGCGTAATTATGTGCACCGGCGCACGTCCCAACACCGAGGGCTGCCAGGCGCTCTATGGCGCAGCGGACCGCACCGATTTTGTTGGCGACTGCTTCCGGGTGGGCAATGTCCACTTTGCTGTCACCACCGCCTTTGGCGCTGCCAATCAGATTTAAAGAAATGCACAAAGAGGGAAGCGGCAGAACGCTGCTTCCCTCTCAATTTATGAGGTAACCCATGATCCATGATATGAAACAAAACGTTCTGTCGCCAGCGGTGTACGAAATCTATTCGCAGTGCATGTATGCGCCCTCTTATGAAAAGTTTGCGGAAAAAGCACGCTTCTATCTGGACGATTCAAGCACCGCAATCTATGTATTTTATGAAAACAGCACTCTACTTGGTGTCATTGTACTGCAAGCCAAAGCCCCAAGCACCGCAGAAATTGTCGGCATTGCAGTGGAGCACACCCACCAGCACCGGCATATCGGGAAGAAACTGGTTCAATACGCTGCGGCAATCGGGTGCTATGCGGAATTGTATGCCGAAACTGACGATGATGCAGTCACATTTTATGAGCGCTGCGGTTTTGAAGTGGAAGCGTTTCAGGCTGCATACGATGGGATTCCATGTAAACGATACCGCTGTACCTATCACTTATCTTAATCACTTCTTTTTCGTACAAAAATACCGGTCAGGAACTCCTGACCGGTACATTTTTAAGCTTAATCCACCTTCGGCGTCTCATAAATGCGATAGGTGTTCTCCCGATCCATGGTCTTGTAGGGTTCCGGCCACGGCACGGTATTCTGCACATGCATAATGGGGGTATAGTTGTAGTGGATGGGACCGGGCACTTTAACGTGTACCTCGCCCTTTGCGCCGCCTGCGGAGGTTGCACCGCGGGTTGCGCCCTTTTCCTTCACCACCATACCGGGAACCTGCGCATTGCCGTCACCATGAGGTGCTCCACCCTGAGGAGGTCCACCTGCACCGGGCGCGCCACCCATACCCTGAGGAGGAGGTCCCCCTGCGCCGGGTGCGCCGCCCATACCCTGAGGAGGAGGTCCCCCTGCACCGGGTGCGCCGCCCATACCCTGAGGAGGTCCGCCTGCGCCGGGACCAGGACCGGGTCCGGGACCACCGGCGCCGCCGCCAATGCCCATGAGCTTATTATAAGCATCCATACCGGGGTTGCAGACATCCATAGGACCGCCCATATCCGGGCAAACCTGCTCATGGAGATACAGCCACTCGCCGGAATCCTCATCGTAAATAAAGTCAGAGCCATAGCGCTCCCACAGGGTTAGACCACGGTAATGATGGTTGGCGTTCAGCGCGAACACCAGTACGCCGGGGGTCAGGAACGAAGCGCGAACGGTCTTTCCGTCGTCTGCTGCTTCAATAATATCCGTTGCCAGCGTATGCATGGAGATTTCCCGGATGGAACGGGCGTCAAACCAGGAAATCTCGGGATGCTGCTTCACCAGATTGATATAGCCACGGAAGCCGTCAGGATCATAGTTGGAAACGCTGTTATACCAGATCTCGTCAAAGCCGCACATGACACCGAACAGATGACCCCAGGATGCCTCCTCGCTGGTATCCCAGAACTCGCCCCATTCCTCTTTGCAGTAGGAGGTGGCATGGAGATAGGTGTGGCGGGCATGGAGATACTCCGCCGCCTGCATACCCTCAGCGTTGTGAATGCGCTGAGAAAGCGTCAGATGTGTTTTCATTTGCCCTGATACTCCTTTCTGTAGTTGGGATGCCCCTTGTGCCACTGAGGACGCCCCTCGGCGCCAAAGCTCTTCTCGGGATCGTAGGTTTCATATGCCACCGGCGGCACGGTAGGATAGGCATCGGACCAGCCGTAATCGGGGTTATGGACCACGTAGGGCATAGTGGGCTCGCCAAACTGCTGCTGTGCAAGACCGGGCTTGCCGGTAAATGTCTCCACATCGCCCAGGTTGGTGCCTGCCTCATAGGTCACGTCGTTAGACACCAGCACATGCCAGATCTTCCACTCGCCGCTGCTTTCCTTTACAAAGTCCGCGCAGACCCGCTCCGGATACCACATCGCCTTGCAGGAGCCGTCGGGATTGCCGGTGCATTCCACACCCAGAGAATACCATACGCCCTTGGCAGTTCTCCCGTCGTCCGCCAGCACCACGCAGGGGGTGGAAACATGGTGGGCGATCAAGTCGCCATAGCCAAAGTTGTCCCGGATATTCTCAATGGCAGTGTTCGCTGCACACTTTTCATCCAGCGCCTTCTGGAGGGCAGCGGTATAGTCGGCAACATAGTGGCGGGAAATCTCGTCCATACCCACATAGTAGCCCCAGTTGGAGCCAAGGGATGCGGTTGCCGTATACTTGGGTTCGGTGACCCAGAGCTTGTCCAGCTCTTCCCGGCGCTCATTGTTCATCTGCATCACCTGGCGGCGGGACATCAGGTCCTTTACGGTTTCAATGTCCCAGATCCGGATGACGCGCTCATCCTCAGAATAAACCCGTTTTTTGCTCATCTCAGCGCCTCCTGACTCTCCGCTCCATAGCTGAAGGTGTGTTCAAAGGTGTCATAGGGCTCTGGCACCTTGGGCAGCTTTGCAAAGGGACGAGAGCCGGTATACAGTGCCCGAAGCTCCATGGGAACATTGGGCTGTGCCAGTGCGGCGTCCTTCATGGCTGCAAACCCGGGCATCTCAGGGAACTCCTTGATGGCGTCCGGATTGCCCCACTTCTTGCCGGCAGGAGTATCCACATCCTCCAGATAGAGAACATGCCAGATTTTCCACTGATCGTTCTCCCGGATGAAGTCAAAGCAGATGCTGCCCAGCACCCAGTTGGAGATGGGGCCCCGGGTAGTGATATCGGTCACCAGTCCAAACACATAGAAAAAGCCCTTTGCCGTTGCGCCATCGTCTGCCACCTCAATGATAGCATTGTCCAGAGAACGAATCTCCATGGGACCGCGACCATAGAGCTTTTCATCGGAATACTCCCCCAAATCCTCAGGGAAGACAGACTTGACCACCTGCGCCTTCTGGCGGGTTGCGGCATCAATGGAGGCATAATAGTCCTCCAGCGCCTTACGCCCTGCATAATAGCCACCGTTGACGCCCAGAGAGATATCCTCCCGTCCGGACCAGAGCTCCGCAAGAATCGTGGGCTCCTTCTTGAGCAGCAGACTCATCACATATTTGCCTGCCAGATTCTTGACGTCTCTGCGATCCTCAAAGCGGCCTACCAGCTGTTCTGTGTTGAATTTCAGGAATGACATAGGTACGCTCCTTTCTTATATTCGCTTCACGTTTTTCATTATACCGGGCGGTATTTAGAAAATAAAATGCGGAAAAGCTATGCGGCATTCCTGGGAGTTATGAGCGTGCACAACTTTTTTAACAATTTAGCAGATTTCCGATTGTTACAATGCTACAAATCTACCCGCACCACACAAAGCGGTGTTTGACAAACATCACCAAATGGTATATTCTTAGTATGAAGTGGCATCCCCAGCGGTAGCTTTGGATGCCGGGGAATATTTGTGAATTGAAATGGAGGAATCTATATGCCAAAGGCGGATATTCTGTTTGATAAAACAGAATTCGTGCTGCGCATGGCTGACAAGCAGGCAATGACTATGAACATCCGTGCCGATCAGATCACCACTATCACCTTCCAGCCCACCATGCAGAAGAAACTGTTTAAGAAAATCCCCTCTGAGGTTATGCTCATTAAAACCAAGGGCGGCGCTGGCGGTCCTGGCGGCGGCACCGACGGTATGCCCGTCACCAAGGAAGCACTGGAGAGCAAGGAAAAGGGCTCCTGGGATAAGGCAAAGAAGCAGATGCTGAAGTTCGCCAAGGACAACAACATCACGGTTCATGAAGACGACGAAATGTGGACGCCCCCTCAGATGGGCGGCGGCGGTCCTATGTAACAAATTTACCCGGAGGAAATTCCTCCGGGTATTTTGCTTTTGTACGCTTTTGGGCGCACTGCAATTTCTGTTGCAGTGCGCCCATTTTTTCGTATGGTTTCGGAATTTATGCTGCTACCGCATCCGGCATGGCTTTCTTCAGCGTTCGCATGGCGTAGAAATACGCCGGAATCAGGAAGCAGTCCGCCAAAATCCACGCTGCCGGGCTTGCCAAACACACTGCCGCATAGCCGAACACCGGCACCAGCAGCAGACTCACTGCACTTCGGGCAATCATTTCAAACACGCCCGCAAACAGCGCCAGCTTGGAAAAACCGACGCCCTGAATCATAAACCGGACAATGTTCACAAACGCCAGAGGGATATAAAACGCCGAATTCAGCACCAGGAACTCTCGGGCGCCGTCCAGAATTTCCGTCTCACCCTTGTCCAAAAACAGCAGGGAAAGCTCCCGTCCAAAGAACCACAGGACGATAAATGCCAGCACGGAATAGATGCAGCCCATCACCAGACAGCTTTTCATCCCCTTGTGAATCCGGTCCAGCCGCCCTGCGCCCAGGTTCTGACCGCCATAAGTCGCCATGGTGGAGCCCATGGCATCCAGCGGGCAGCACATCAGATTGCCAACCTTGCCTCCGGCTGTCATGGCAGCAATGCTCACCGCACCCAGGGTATTCACTGCCGCCTGAAGAATCAGGCAGCCAATGGCGGTGATGGAATACTGCAAGCCCATGGGAATGCCCATGGCACAAAGCCGCCCTGCATAGCTGCCCCGGAATCGGAGATCCTCCCGACTCAGGTGCAGAATTGGGAACCGCTTTGCCATAAACAGCAAACAAAGCAGACCGGAAACCAACTGGGAAATCACCGTTGCCCATGCCGCTCCGGCTACTCCCATGGGAATTACCAGAATCAGCAGCAAATCCAGCGCCACATTTAAAAGACTGGAGAACACCAGAAAATACAGCGGCGTTTTGGAATCCCCCAGAGAACGGATGATGCCGGAAAGGGTATTGTAGAGGATCGTCACCGGAATGCCCCAGAAGATAATTACAATATAATCATATGCCTCCTGAAACACCTCATCCGGGGTATTGGTCCAAATCAGGATGTTTTTGCACAAAACCACGGTCAATACCGTCAGCACCACGGCAAAACCAACACAAATCCAAAGCATATTGCCCACATAGCGCCGTAGCCCCTCATCGTCCTTTTCTCCGAACTTCTGCGCCACAGGAATGGCAAAGCCGGTGCACACGCCGATGCAGAAGCCCAGCACCAGAAAATTCACGGAGCCCGTGGAGCCCACGCCAGCCAACGCATTGACCCCCAGCACCTTGCCCACGATCACCGTATCCACCATGCTGTAAAACTGCTGGAATAACAGCCCCAGCACCAGCGGGAAGAAAAAGCCCAGGATCAGCCGGGTGGGGCTGCCGGTGGTAAGATCCTTGGCAGTTGTTTTTTTCATACGTTTCACCTCTCTGAACGAGCCAATAGTTTAAGGTTTTTTCCGTAAAATTGCAAGATACGTTTTTCACAGGATTTTCGCTGCTCCAGGCAGTATCTTCCGGCAAAATCACAAGGCTTCCTGCTGCCAAATTCCAAAAGACTTCGCTCTGCGCAATAATACGCAACATCTTGTGGTTCTCCTTCGGGAGGACCACATTTTTCTGGAACCCGTTCCCAATTTCGACAAATTATAGTAGCATATTTTTCTAGAAATGCTATAATATGGATATCAAAAGTCGTCGGGGAGGACGGCTTTGGGGAGGAATACCATATGGCTTACGGAATCAGTCCGGAAGGTCGGGTGCTGTATTTGCCGGTGCATCTTTTGCATCTGGGGCAGGCGGGCAGGGGAAAGCCCACTGCACTTTTGCAGGAGCTGGCGGCAAGCATTGGAGAAGTGGGAATTCTCCAGCCTCTGACCGTCCGAAAAAACGGCGACGGTTATCTGGTGGTATCCGGAAATCGGCGGCTGATGGCAGCAAGGATGGCGGGACTTGGGGAAGTCCCCTGCCTGCTGCTCAGCGTGGACTCGGTAGATGCAGAGCTGATTGCGCTCACCGAGAATTTACAGCGGGAGGACCTTCTCTACTTTCAGGAGGCGGAGTACCTTCAGGCGTATTTGATGCACAGCGGCTTAACCCAGGCACAGGCAGCAAAGCGGCTGGGACGCTCGCAGTCTGCCATTGCCAATAAGCTTCGGCTGCTGCAGCATACGCCAAAGGTCCGCTCTGCCCTGATGGAGCACAATCTGTCCGAGCGCCATGCCCGGGAGCTGCTGCGGGTCCATGGGGAGGACCAGCGGCTGGCGGTCATTGAGGAGCTGTCCCGGCGCAATTTCAGCGTTGCCCAGACATCGCGCTACATCGACACACTGGAAGCCCAAAGCGCCATTTCCGGTCCTGCCCGCTATCGCCGCAGGGAAACCCGGCTGGTACTGGAACGGGTGGCAAGAGACGCCGCGCTTCTGCGGGTAGCAGGGGTTCCGGCACAAATTCAGCGCCAGGATACTCCGGATGAAATCATCCTGACCCTGCGGATTTCGGAACCTTGACTTTGCCTGCATGGCTGGTATAATGGGCAAAGAATTTATTTTAATAGGAGGTTCCACCATGATTACTTCACGTCCCTTTGGCGCCCTTTCCGACGGCACTCCAGTAACCTGTTATCGGCTTTCCGTTCCCTCCGGGGCTTATGTGGATATTCTGGACTATGGCGCAACGGTGCAGTCTCTGGTGGTGCCGGACCGGAACGGTCAGCTTACGGATGTGATTCTGGGCTATCCGGATGCCATCGGCTATGAAACCGGCACGTTTTACTTCGGCGCAACGGTAGGACGCCATGCCAATCGAATCGGCGGCGGATGGTTTACTCTGAACGGAGCCACCTACCGGCTGGAATGCAACAGCGGTCCCAACCATTCCCACGGCGGCTTTCATGGCTTCCACCAACGGATGTTTACCCCGGAGATTTGCGGCAGCGCCCTGGACATGCACCTCTTTTCTCCGGACGGCGATCAGGGCTATCCCGGCAACCTCCGGCTGACGGTACGATTTACGTTCACGCCAGATTTGGCGCTGAACATTGATTTTACCGCAGTTTCCGATCAGGACACCGTGGTAAGCCTCACCAACCACTGCTATTTTGACCTGAGCGGCGGACAGGACCCCCTGGGGCAGCTGCTTTGGATTGACGCAGACCAGTATACGGAAAACGACGAAAACACCCTGCCCACCGGCGTGATTGCTTCGGTTGCCGGGACGCCCTTTGATTTTCGTCAGCCCAAGCCGGTGGGACATGATCTTGCTGCCCAAAACCGGCAGCTTCGCAACTGCAACGGCTATGACCACAACTACGCTTTAAAAAATGACGGACGCCCCCAGATAGTTGCCCGGCTTTCCAGTCCCGTCACCGGAATTGTGATGGAGGAAACCACCGATTTGCCCGGCTTGCAGCTGTATTCCGGCAACTTTGTGGACGCCCCCAACGGAAAGCGTCCCTATGGCTTCCGTTCCGGCGTTTGTCTAGAGGGGCAGTTCTTTCCCAACGCCATGGCGTTGGAGCAGTTTCAGAAGCCCATTTTGCGGAGGAATGACGAATACCGGCATGTGATCCGCTACCAGTTCAAAACAGAGCTGGAATCGTAACCAGATTCACCTTGCAGCAAAATACCGGGACTTTGGCAGTTGACCAAGGTCCCGGTTGTATTTCTGTTGTTCCCACCCGAATTCTGTGGTACAATAGAAGATAATCTGTATTGTATCGGAAGGAGCACACCATGAGACATCTGATTATTCATCGCCAGCGCGCCCTGATGGGCTTCGGGCTGAGCTACTTTTGCATTTTGGACCAGACCCGCGAGGACTTTCTTGCGCGGCTGGAAGGACTGAGCCGCGCAGAATGCAATGCCCTGGAGGGTCCCACTCCCATCACCAACGGTCAGACCATAAAGGTTCCCATTGACGGCCAGGCGCACACCTTTCTGATCGCCCTGTATCCCGAGGAAAAGAATATGGTCACCCGGGAAATTCCCGTGCCTGCCGGAACCGAGGATGCGGTATTTGTGATTAAAACGGACATGGATATGCGGCGGGGCATTGTGGTTTCCGTGGGTCCCGGTGTCCGCAGCGAAACCGGAGTTTAAAAAGGAGCGTCCTTCATTGGAAATCTATCTTGATAACGCTGCCACCACTAAGCCCTGCCCTCAGGCGGTCGATGCCGTTATGGAAGCGCTTACCGACAACTGGGGCAATCCCTCCGCGGTCCATCAGCGGGGACTTCGGGCAGAAAAAGCCGTCAAGCACGCCAGAGAGCAGGTGGCGCATACTCTGGGCTGCAATCCCGAGCAGCTGTTCTTCACCTCCGGCGGCACCGAGGGGGACAACTTCGCCGTATTCTCCGTTGCACAGAAATACCACAAGCGGGGACGCCACATCATCACCACTGCGGTAGAGCACCACGCCATTCTCCATCCCATTGGCGCATTGGAAGCCCAGGGCTTTGACGTCACCTATCTCCAGCCCGGTGAGGATGGCACCATTTCTGCCGCGCAGCTTTCTGCCGCCCTGCGGAAGGATACCATTCTGGTTTCCATTATGATGGTAAACAACGAAACCGGCGCCGTCAACGACATTGCCCGGCTTGCAAAAATTACCCATCAGAAATCCACCGCCATTTTCCATACCGACGCCGTACAGGGCTTTTGTAAGATTCCGTTTCGGGCGTCGTCTCTGGGTGCGGATCTCATTTCCATCAGCTCCCATAAGATTCAGGGACCCAAAGGCGCAGGCGCGGTGTATGTGGACAAGAAGCTCCATCTGCCCCCGGTGATGTATGGCGGTGGGCAGGAAAAGAACATGCGCTCCGGCACCGAAAATGTTCCGATGATTCTGGGCTTTGGCGCTGCCTGCGAGGCTGCCGGAGAACACCTGCCGGAAAAGCTCCGGACCATGGAGCAAAGGAAGCAGCAGTGCCTTACACTGCTGGCAAAGGAGGTCCCTCAGGCTGTAATTCTGGGCAGCCATCAGGCACCCCATATTCTTTCTCTGGCAATTCCCGGGGTCCGCTCTCAGGGGCTCATCGGCTATCTTCAGGAGCAGGGCGTCTATGTCTCCGCAGGCTCTGCCTGTTCCCGAGGACACCGCAGCCATGTGCTGGAGGCAATGGGTCTGGATCCCCAGCTGATCGACGGCTCCATTCGGGTCAGCACCTGCTTTGACACCACCGAAGCGGATATTTCCGGCTTTGTTGCCGCGCTGAAGGAGGCTGTCCATGGGCTCACCTAATCGGTTTTCTCATGGAGTCCAACGCTGGACACTGTGCCTTCTTGCACTACTGACGCTGCTTTCCGGCTGTACCATGCCCGCAGGCGTTGGCGACACCCCTGCAATCCCAGCCATCGAGGCATCGGATTCCGGCTGCTATACCCTGGAAAACCTTCCGGCATACAGCGGCAGTCCCTATGTGGAGCTAAACGGAAATCAGCCGGACTTTGACGAGAGCCAGTTCAACACCGACTCCTATGAATTCTATACGGATTTGGACCAGTTGGGTCGCTGCGGCGCCTGCTATGCCAACATCGGTCAGGACCTGATGCCCACCGAGGATCGGGGCAGCATCAGCTCCGTCCATCCCTCCGGCTGGAAGCAGGCGCAATACGACTGCGTAGAGGGGAAAAATCTCTATAATCGCTGCCATCTCATTGGGTTTCAGCTCACCGGCGAAAATGCCAATGACCACAATCTGATTACCGGTACCCGATATCTCAATGTAAACGGCATGCTGCCCTTTGAGGATCAGGTGGCAGATTACATCCGGGAGACAGGGCATCACGTGCTCTATCGGGTCACGCCGGAGTTCCATGACAGTGAGCTGGTCGCCCGTGGTGTGGAAATGGAAGCCGCCAGCGTGGAGGATGACACCATCCGCTTCCATGTCTACTGCTATAACGTTCAGCCCGGTGTCACCATCGACTATGCCACCGGAGAGAGCCGGCTGGACGATTCCGCCGCCCCTTCCTCAGAAGCAGTTTCCAGCTATGTGCTGAATCTCAACAACCACAAATTTCATCTGCCGGAATGCTCCAGTGTAACGGACATGAATCCGGAAAATCGTAAGGACTATACCGGCTCCCGGGAAACGCTGATTCAAGAGGGCTATAGCCCCTGCGGTCGCTGCAAGCCCTGAGCCAATCATAAGGAGGAACACAACATGACATACCAGGAAGAGTTTATCGTATTTATGGTCCGGTCCGGCGTGCTGACCTTTGGGGATTTCACCACCAAGTCCGGCAGAAAGACCCCTTATTTCATCAACACCGGCAACTATAAAACCGGCGCGCAGGCAGATGCGCTGGGCAGCTACTATGCAGCCTGCATCCATGAGCATTTAAGCGAGGCTGGCGGCGCAGACGTGCTGTTCGGTCCCGCCTATAAGGGCATTCCGCTGGTGGTCACCGCAGCAGCCAGCCTGTACCGGAACTATGGCGAGGATTATCCCTATGCCTTTAACCGGAAGGAAAAGAAGGACCATGGCGAAGGCGGCAATCTGGTGGGTGCAAAAATCAAAGACGGAGACCGGATCGCCATTGTAGAGGATGTTGTCACCGCCGGCACTGCCGTTCGGGAAACCATCGCCCTGTTTGAGACCATTGCGCCGGTGAAAATAAATGCACTGTTTGTCTCCGTGGACCGGATGGAAAAGGGCACCGGCGAAAAGTCCGCGCTGGACGAGCTGCGGGAGGAATATGGCATCGCTGTCTATCCCATTGTCACCGTCCGGCAGATCATCGACTTTCTCCACAACCGTCCCATCGACGGCAAGGTCTACATTGACGACGCCATGCGGGCACGGATGGAGGAATATCTCCGTCAGTATGGTGCCAAGGCATGACAAAATCCGAAGATGCCGCCGGGGTCCACAGCGGACATCGACAGCGGCTGAAGGATCAGTTTTTAACCCACGGCATGGACCCCATTCACGATGTCAATCTATTGGAGCTGGTTTTGTTCTATGCCATCCCCCGGCAGGACACCAACCCCATTGCCCATCGTCTTCTCGACACCTTCGGCTCTCTGGCAGCAGTGTTTGACGCCACGCCGGAGGAGCTGATGGAGCGCGGCGGGCTCAGCAAAAACGCTGCCACCCTGATTAAGCTGATCCCTGCCGCAGCCCGCCGGCAGCAGCTATCCCGCAGCTGCTGCCAGCAGATTCTGGATTCCACCCAGAAATGCGGCGACTATCTGGTGCCGTTTTTCTTCGGCGCCACCCAGGAAGAGGTCTATTTACTGGGGCTGGATGCCAAGTGTAAGGTATTAGGCTGCGTCAAGCTGTCCTCCGGCAGTGTCAACAGTGCCGGACTCAGCATCCGCAAGGTGGTAGAATGCGCACTGAGTATGAAAGCCTCCTCCGTGGTGCTGGCGCATAATCACACCAGCGGCATTGCAGTCCCCTCTCAGGAGGATGTTCGCACTACAAAGTCCGTTTCCCATGCACTGGATCTGGTGGGCGTATACCTGGCGGACCATGTGGTGGTTGCCGATGAAGACTATGTTTCCATGGCAGAAAGCGGGCTCCTTTAAACAGAAAAAATGCAGCAGATCTCACCCTCAGGGATGAAATCTGCTGCATCCTTTTTATTTTGTCTGTTCCAACAGCTTCCGCTTTTTCCATGCGCCGCTGTAGAAATAAGCGCCTGCAAAAATTGCCGACAGGGTGGGCGCAAGACCCATGGATAAACGCCCACCAGCCCCATGCCAAACACCTTGGTCAGCAGCAGGCTCAGGGCAATCCGAACCACAACGCCGTCCAGCACATGGCAGAACATGGAGAACACCGTAAAGCCCGATGCCGTTGCAATCGCCACATAGATAAAGAAGAACGCCGAAGGGAACGCCATAAGGGACAGATATCTCAGGCAGCGGATGGATTCCTCCAGCGCCGCAGGGTCCCGGTTGAAGAGCTTGACCAGCGGTCCCGGAATTGTCTGGATAATGGCAAACATCACAATTGCCACCACCAGCGCACACCGGACGCCCACACGAATAGTTTTATCCGCCCGATCCGGTTTGCCCGCGCCGATATTCTGCCCCGCCATGGTGCCAACGCCGGTGGACAGTGCCGAAATGCCAGTCTGGCTCAGGTTCACCACCTTGCTGCCCACCGCCACTGCCGATGCCGCGATCACGCCATAGCTGTTGATGATGGAATTTACAAACACAAAGCTCAAATCAATAAACAGGTACTGGAACGAAGAGGGAATACCGATTTTCAGCACGGTTTTTGCTGTAGGACCATGGATTTTATACTGCTGCGGCTTCAGGGTCAGCATGCCCGGCTGATGCTTTTTGAGATACATAAACGCCCAGACCAGAGAAATCAGTTCCGAGATCTCCGTGGCAATTGCCGCGCCGCCTGCGCCCATGTTCATGCCCGCTACAAACAGCAAATCCAAAAATACATTGGCAACGGACGCCACCGCTGAGAAGTATAGGGGTCGCTTGGAATCCCCCATGCCCCGAAGGAACGAGGTAATGGAGCTATAGAAGAAGGAAATCAGGAAGCATACCGCGCGAATCATCAGATAATTCCTCGCTTCGCCCTGTGCTTCCGCCGGCATATTCACCAGACTCAGAATGGGACCGATGAAGCAGCAGACAATCACTGAAATCACCACTGCCATAATCGCACTGATGGACAGCGCCGTTCCCACCGTTCGGTGGACGCCCTCCTCATTCTTTGCGCCGCAATACTGGGCAATCAGCACTGCGGAGCCTGCGCTGGCGCCCAGACCGATGTTGCTGGCAGCATTGCAGATATAGGACACGTTGTTCACCGCCGCCAGACCCGCCGAGCCGCAGAACTGCCCGACAATAATCGTATCCACCGTGGAATACAGCGTCTGCAAAATGCTGGAGGCAAGGAAGGGCAGGGAAAACCGAATCAAGCCGCTGG
>ERZ780226.2193-NODE-2193-length-13848-cov-2.952150_pt1 | contig 13848 bp, 12 predicted proteins | sample MGYA00511165_ERZ780226 | MGnify/ENA primary metagenome ERZ780226 (study PRJEB29588, sample SAMEA2152373) | human gut metagenome | biome: human gut; feature: human-associated habitat; material: faeces | place: Denmark | collected 2008/2010 ...
CTTCCTGTACCTTTTGGCCCAAACGTGCTATGATAGAGAAAAAACGGAGGCAGCGGACATGAAACTGAAATATCCCCATCTGTTCTCCCCCATTACCATCGGGGGTGTGACCTTTAAAAATCGAATCTGGTCGGCACCGGCAGGCACCCATCTGCTGGCGGGACTGGAGGAGTACCCCAACGAAGCGGTCATTGCCTACTACGCAAACAAAGCCAAGGGCGGCAGCGCCAATATTACATTTTCCGCGCAGAACATGGACATTTATCGTCCCAACGACGACGTTCACGCCCATGAAAACATCTTCCCACAGAAGAACCATCGGATGTGGCGGCAGCTCACCGATGCGGTGCACTATTACGGAGCAAAAATCTCCCTGGAGCTGCTGGCGTTTGAGTATCACGGCTATGACGACGACGGCAATCTGGTATCCTATACGGTCAATGGGCACGGAAAGCGTTATCCCAAGCTGACAAAACCGGTGATGGAGCGAATTGCAGCCAGCTATGCCGATGCGGCAGAGGCGGCGCTGGACTGCGGCTTTGATATGATCCTGATCCATGGCGGACATGGGCTGGTGCTGTCCCAGATGCTTTCGCCCAAGTTCAACACCAGAAGGGACGAGTTTGGCGGATGCCTTGAGAACCGTGCCAAGTTCCCCATTATGATTCTGGACGCCATTCGGAATCGGGTGGGACGGAAGCTGCTGATTGAATATCGGATTTCCGGCAGCGAGCTCACCGACGGCGGTTTTACCACCAGGGACTGCGTGGAATTCTTAAAGCTGGTGCAGGATAAAATCGACATTGCCCATATTTCCTGCGGCAGCTTCTACAGTGAGACGGAGCACATTATGCATCCCAACAACTTTCTGCCTGCCGGCTGCAATGCATACCTTGCCCGGGAGGTAAAGGGGAGCGGAGAAATCCACATTCCCGTGCTGACGCTGGGCGCGTTCCAGCAGCCGGAGCTCATGGAGCAGACCATTGCCACCGGCGGCGCCGACTTGGTTGCCATGGCACGCGGCACCATTTCTGACGCCTATGCACCGGATAAGGCGCTCCATGGCAGGGAGGACGAGATTATTCCCTGTATCCGCTGCTTCCACTGCCTGGACTACGGACGGAATACGGCATTTGCCTGCTCCGTCAATCCCACGGTGGGACGGGAATACCGGCTGAAGCTGCTGGAGGAGCTGCCCAAGGAAAAACGGCAGGTGGTGGTCATCGGCGGCGGTCCTGCGGGGATGGAAGCCGCAATGGTGGCAGCCCAGCGGGGACATCAGGTGACGTTGCTGGAGCAGGCGGATCACTTAGGCGGCAAGCTGATTTTCTCCCGGCAGGTGGCATTTAAAAAGGTCCTGGAGAACTTCATGGACTATCAGATTCATATGCTGGACAAGCTGGGCGTGGATGTTCGGCTGTCTACCAAAGCAACCCCTGAGCTGGTGGAAGCCATGGAGCCCGATGCAGTCATTGCGGCATTGGGCGCCGATGCGGTAATTCCGCCCATTCCCGGCGTTCATGGCGACAATGTGATTACTGCGGAGGAATGCTACCGGAAGGGTCTGGCAGGAGAAGACATGGGCGAGAATATTGCGGTGCTGGGCGGCGGTCTGGTGGGCTGCGAGACGGCGCTGTACCTTGCCATGTATCTCCATAAAAATGTCACCCTGGTGGAAATGGCACAGAGTGTTGCCATGGAGGATTATTCTATCCCGCGGCAGGCGCTGATTGAGCATCTGAACGAGTACGTCACCTGCTATTGCGGCGTGAAATGCACCGGAATTACCGACGATGGTATGGAGGTTGCGGACAGCTATGGAAACCATGCTGTGCTGCCTGCGGATACGGTGGTATTGGCAGCGGGCATGCGGGCAAGAGCCCGGCAGGCGGAGGAGTTCCGGGGGCTGAGCCTGTTCTTTGAGCCCGTGGGCGACTGCGTGGTGGCGAAGAATGTGCGCGGCGCAACCCGATCCGGCTATGATGCGGCATCGAGGATCTAACAGAATCAAATGGCAGCAGCTTCGGAAGCGTTCCGGGGCTGCTGTTTTTTCGCTTTTGTAAAGTTTTGCAGCTGCTTTTCTCAGAGATTTTACCGGAGGGGAATAGCGCATTTTACCGGGAATCCTTTATCATAGGGCTGTTCCAAAATAGAATTTTGACAAAGTGAAGATGAAAGGATGACCAGTTTGAACAGAATAAAGAAGCTTCTAGCATCGATTCTGGCGGTAACAACCTGCATTTCCATGCTGGCATGTACGGTTTCGGCTACGGACGTGGAACTCCAGCCCAGCGTGCAGACAGTGACCGTGGGATCGGAGACAGAAACCGTGGATTTGACCACCGGATGGCGGTATTTGGACAATAACACCGATCCAGCCGGAGATGCAGCGGCAGAGGGCTATGACCGGCTGAGCTGGACCAAGGCAGACTATGACGACAGCAACTGGAAAACAGCGGCAGGTACCTTTGGCGCAAAGAACGGCGGCATTGCGAACCTGGGCGCCGGCTATACGGATGTGAATTTTACGCCCTCCGTGCTGCTGAGCCAGTATATTGGCGGTGTTTCCGGCGATGACATTCCCACGTTTTTCTTCCGCACCACCTTCCAGGTGAAGGATGCCAGTGCCGTAACAAAGCTCCTGGGAACGCTCTACTATGATGATGCTGCCATTGTCTATGTCAACGGCAAAAAGGTAGCCTCCTTTGATGAGCCGTCCGGCGGCTATGCTTCCAACCTGTCCTATGGTGGCTCCAATGCCGGTGCCCCCAAGACCGGTGAGATTGCGGTGACCGACACATCTATGCTGGTGGATGGCACCAATGTGCTGGCAGTAGAGCTCCATCAGGGACGCGCTTCCAGCTCGGATATTTATCTGGCGGTAAAGGAGCTGACAGCATCCACAGAGCCGGAGAGCAATGAACTGGCAGTGGACAGCCTGACTGTGAACATCGGTGCAACCGAGGACTGCCTGGGTATCACCTGGTACGATACCAATTCCGATGCGGCAGTGCTGCATTTTGGCGGGAAGGATTATACCGCAGAGGTAAAGCAGGCTTCCAAGAACGGGTATTACGTCAACCATGTGGACCTCAGCGGTCTGGAGCCCTCCACCAAGTACACCTATACCATTTCCGCGGGCGGCAAGACCTCCAAGGAGTACAGCTATGAGACGCCTGCATTTGGAACCGAAAGATTCAGCTTTGCAGCAGTTGGCGATCCGCAGCTGTATGCCAACAATCTGGATGCAAATATTGAGGGCTGGACCAAGACTGTAAACGAGGTCCTTACCGACGGCACGGACTACAGCTTCCTGTTCTCTCTGGGCGACCAGATCAACGAGTACTATGCAGCGGACGGCTCCAACCTCGACAAGGTGGAGACGGAGTACAGCGGCTTTTTCAACAATGAGAACCTCAACTCCATTGCCCTGGCAACTCTGGTGGGCAACCACGATAACGGCAATAACTCCACCCTGTATACCGAGCACTTCCAGATGCCGGGTGTCACCTCCTATGGTCAGAACAGGGAAGGGGACGGCGACTACAGCTTTACCTATGGCGGCGTGCTGTTTATGACGCTGAATACCTCCAACCTGTCCATTGCCGAGCACAAGGCATTCCTGGAGGAGACACTGAAAAAGAACCCCGATGCCAACTGGAACGTGGTTTGCTTCCATAAGTCCATGTATTCTGTGGCAAGCCATGTAACCGAAGGCGACATTGTACAGCTCCGGAACGGACTGAGCCCCATCTTCAAGCAACTGGGCATCGACGTGGTACTCCAGGGACATGACCATGTGTACGCAAGAAGCTACATCATGGGCGGCGAGGACGGTATGACTGCCGACGTGCAGAAGACCGAGGACGGCAAAGCCCTAACGGATATCTATCAGCCTGACGGCGTGCAGTATGTCACTCTGAACTCCGGCTCCGGCTCCAAGTTCTATAACATCACCAACGAGGCATTCACCTACACCGCAGTGCAGAACCAGGAGAAGGTTCCAAACTACTCCAAGGTTTCCGTAACGCCTGATACCTTCACCGTAACCACCTATCGCACCAGCGACCAGAGCGTGGTAGACACCTTTACCCTGCACAAGGAGAAGAAAGATCCTGAAAATCCCGATCAGCCGGAAGACCCGGAAAAGAAGCCCTGTGACGGCGGCGACAAGTGCCCCAGCAAGGTATTTACCGACGTCGACCAGAAGGAATACTATCATGAGGCAGTGGATCAGCTGTATACCAAGGGCATTATGATTGGATGCGCCGAGGACAGCTATGGCGTTGGATTGCCGATGACGCGGGGAATGATTGTTACCGTGCTCTATCGCATGGCGGGCAGCCCCGAAGTAACCGGAACCACCAGGTTTACCGATCTCCAGAAGGACGCATATTATGAGAAGGCTGTGATGTGGGCAGAGGGAAATGGCATTGCCCAGGGAATCAGCGAAACCCAGTTTGCGCCCGAGCAGACCGCAACCCGGCAGCAGATGGCGGCATTCCTTTACCGCTACGCAAAGCTCCAGGGGATGGATGTGAGCAGTCAGAAGGATCTTGGCGGTTATGTGGATTACGAAAAGGTGGACGACTATGCAAAGCCCGCAATGGCTTGGGCGGTAGACACCGGAATTATTTTGGGAACAGAAAAGAATACGCTGTCGCCCAGAATGACGCTGCCAAGAGAGCAGTGCGCGACGATGCTCTATCGGCTCCTGAAAGCGGCATAATCCAAACCGACGGAACAAAGACTCAGGGAATTTTCCCTGAGTCTTTTCACATATTTTACCCAAGCGTATCCGCACATTTTACCGGAATGCAGTAAGATAAACAAAGCCGCAAAAGCTGACAGGCGGCAGGTAGGAGACGATGTATATGAAATGGCAGAAGATTCGGCTGCCTTGGAAGAATCTGATATGTCTGGGCTTGATGCTGGTATCCATGCTGGGGATTATGATGATTCAGTGGAACGAGATCAACACCTTCCGGATGGTGAATAACGACAGCCTGCACTATGTAAGAGGCTATGTGGAATCGGTGGACAGTGAGCAGCTGGAGCCGGATACCCTGGAGCCGGACCGTCAGGTTGGCGTACAGCAGCTGACAGTAAAGCTTTTGGCGGGGACTGAGCAGGGAAAGACCGTAAGCGTAACCAACTATGTGACCCGAACGCTGAATGTGGTGGCAAAGCAGGGCATGACCATCATGATCTGCGTGGATCAGCCGGAAAATGCCGAACCGTATTACACAGTGTTTAACTATCACCGGGTGCCGGGACTGATTTTCACTGTGGCAATTTTCGCAGTCATTGTGCTGGCAGTAGGCAGAGGCAAGGGCGGCTGGTCCCTGCTGGGATTGGGCTATACCGTGTTTGTGATTCTGTTTTTCCTGGTGCAGGCGATTTTCCATGGCTGGAGCGTGATGGGATCGGTGGTTGCGACCATTGCGGTGGGAACCATTGCGGCACTGGTTCTGCTGGGCGGCATTGGGCGGAAGACCTTTGCGGCAGCGGCTGCAACGTTGCTGGGTACGGCGCTGTCCGGCGTGCTGTTTTTGGTGTTTTCCAGGGTGCTGCATATCTCCGGCTATAATCTGGAGTCTGCGGAGGCGCTGCTGATGATTACCCAGTCCACAGGCATGGAGCTAAGACCCATGCTCATGGCATCGGTGCTCATTGCGGCGCTGGGTGCGGTGATGGATGTAGGCATGTCCATTGCGGCGTCGCTGGAGGAAATCCATACGCTCAATCCGGAGCTGGGCAGCCGGGCGCTGATGGAATCGGGCATGCGGATCGGAAAGGATATGATCGGCACCATGACCAACACCCTGATTCTTGCCTATACCGGAACGGCGCTGACCACCATGATTCTCCTGCTTGCCTATGGCTATGATATGGGGCACCTGCTCAATTCCGACTATCTTGCCATGGAGCTGGCACAGGGAATTGCTGCAACGAGCGGCGTGGTGCTGACGGTGCCTGTGGCGTCGGTCATTTCGGCATTGGTGTATACCAGGGAAAAGAAGAAAGCATAGAAAACGCCGCTGCTCCAATTTCCGGAGCAGCGGCGTTAAAATGCCTTGTGTCAGTTATTCGCTTTCTTTGCCTTTCTGGCAGCCTTCTTCTCCTCCAGACGGGAGACGATGACGGCGCAGGCAGCGTCGCCGGTGATGTTAATGGTGGTACGACCCATGTCAAAGATGCGGTCAATACCGGCAACCAGCGCAATGCCCTCCACGGGAATGTTGACACTCTGGAGTACCATTGCCAGCATGACCATGCCGGCGCCGGGAACACCTGCGGTGCCGATGGATGCCAGCGTTGCGGTGAAGACGATGGTAATCATATTGCCCAAATCCAGATGGATGCCATAGCAGGCGGCAATGAATACGGCGCAGACGCCCTGATAAATCGCGGTGCCATCCATGTTAATTGTGGCGCCCAGAGGCAGCACAAAGGAGGAAATCTCCCGCTTTGCGCCCAGCTTTTCGGAGCACTCCATGGTAAAGGGCAGGGTGCCAACGGAGGAAGCGGAGGAGAATGCCATCATTATGGCAGGCAGCATGCCCTTGAAGAACTGCAAGGGAGAAACCTTGCCCAGAGTAGCAACGGTGGTGGAGTAAACCAGTGCGGCGTGCACAATATAGCCTACATAAGCCACCAGCAGCACCATTGCCAGCTTACCCAGAACAGCAGGACCGTTGGCGGCAACCACAGGGCAGATCAGGCAGGCAACGCCGATGGGGGACAGCTTAATAATCAGGTCCATAATCCGCTGGAAGACCTCGTTGAAGCTCTCAACAACATTAGCAGCGGTAATGCCCTTTTCACCCGCCAGCAGAATGCCGAAGCCAATGAACAGTGCAATCACGATTACCTGAAGCATAGTTGCGTTTGCCAGAGGAGAAATGGCATTGGAGGGGAAAATCGCCACAATGGTGTCCATGATTCCCTGACTCTCCGGAGGCGTATACTCCAGATCGGTGGTAGCCAGAGGTGTGAACAGATGGAGTCCCTGGGCAATGCTGGAAAGCACCAGCGCCAGGGCAATGGCAAATGCAGTGGTGCACAAATAGTACACAATGGTCTTGCTGCCTACGGAGCCGACCTTTTTAATATCGCCCATGGAAATCACACCGGCAGCGATGGAGAACAGCACAATGGGAACGACGACAAATTTCAGCAGGTTCAGGAAAATGGTACCAAAGGGCTTAATGTAGGTTTCGCCAAACTCCACACCGTTTGGTACAGCCATCAGGATCAGACCGGCAATAATGCCAACACATAGACCGACAAAGATCCACAGCGCCAGGGGGAATTGCTTCTTTTTCTTCAATGTGATCTCTCCTTCTTTTTTTGCGGAGGCATGAATAAACCGCCGCTTCCTTAAGTCACGCTTTGCTATTATAGCATTAAAATGAAGGAATTACAAGAAAATTTGCATCATTGTGAAGATTTTTTTGCAAAATACGGCGGGAAAATTGCAAAAATGATGGAAAGATGAATAAGGATGAAGGAGGAGATGCAAAATAAGGCGTATATTGCGCGTATGAACGAAATAGCGATATTGGTCTAACGCCAAGTGGACTCTTATGTGTTTCAATTTCCAACGAATAAAAGGAGGAAGCACCATTCCGATGCTTCCTCCTATTTTATCTTATCGGATTACTTCCCGAAATATCTCTTGAGCAGACCAGCCAGCGCTCTGCCATGCCGGGCTTCGTCTCTTGCCATCTCATGAACGGTATCATGGATTGCGTCCAGACCGTTCTTCTTTGCCACGGTAGCCAGCTCTACCTTGCCCTCGGTAGCGCCATACTCGCAGTCCACACGCCATGCCAGGTTCTTCTCGGTGGAAGCGGTCATGTTGGGCTCCAGCTCGGTGCCCAGGAGCTCTGCGAACTTTGCGGCATGCTCAGCCTCTTCATAAGCTGCCTTCTCCCAGTACAGACCGATCTCGGGATAGCCCTCGCGATGGGCAATGCGTGCCATGCACAGATACATGCCAACCTCAGAGCACTCGCCGGTGAAGTTTGCCTTCAGCTGCTCCAGGATATAAGCCTTGTCTTCGTCGGAAACGGCGGCGTTGTTCTTTACGGTGCTGTCGTATACGCCATACTCGTGCTCGGCAGCCAGGGTCATCTCGCCCTCGATCTTCTTGAACTTGTCAGCGCCAACGCCGCAAAGGGGACATTTGAAATCGGCGGGCAGGGTCTCGCCTTCGTAAACATAACCGCAAACAGTGCAAACATACTTAGCCATAATTAGTACCTCCATAAAATTGTTGTTTAATTTGTGGGAATGATTCCCGTGAACTACGAAATAGATTTCTTTTTGCAGCTGGGACAGAGCCCCATAAGCCGCAGGCTGACGCCGGTGATTTGATAGCCGCTGACGTCGGCAGCCTTTTGGGCAACCTCGCCGGGAACATTGACCTCAAACAGGTCCCGAACGATGCCGCAGCCACGGCAGATCAGATGGGTGTGGGGGGAGACATTGGCGTCAAAATGCTCCTGCCCGTTGATGACACCCACGGATTGGATCAGTCCGGCGTCCTTGAGCTGGGTGAGATTCCGATAGACGGTGCCCAGACTCAGGTCGGGGTAATCGGCATGGAGCTGATGGTAGATCCAATCAGCAGTGGGGTGAGAAGTGGTGCCGGCGAGACAATCATAAATTGCCTGACGCTTTTTACTGAATCGTTGAATCACTGTAGCTCCTTTCGATAACGATAATTGTTATTGTTTATGGTTGTATTATAGCATGGGAAAAGCCCTTTGTAAAGGGGTTTTTGAAAAATTTTTCGATTTTCGCGAAATTTTTTTTGAAACATAGAAAACCGCCGAATCCGGGGTGGACTCGGCGGTTTGATACATATGTTGAATGCGTTAAGAGATAATGCCGTAACGGAGCTTTGCCTGGAGAATCCGGCTGACGCTCTCGTCAATGCGCTCCTCGGAAATGGTGCCATCGGAGACGGCATCGGTGAGGGCGTTCACCACGGAGGAGATGTTAGAGACACACAGCAGCATGTCGCAGCCTGCGGAAACGGCTTTTACCGCAGCATCGGCATTGGTATAGTTGTTGGCGATGGCGCCCATGTTCAGTGCGTCGGTGATGATGATTCCGTCATAGCCCAGTTCCTCCCGCAGAAGACCCGTTACAATGGTTTCGGACAGCGACGCCGGATTGTCAGGGTCAATGGCGGTCATGGTCATGTGACCCACCATAATCATGGGAGCGCCGGCTTCAATGGCTGCCTGGAAGGGCTTAAAATCGCAGGATTCCAGCTCTTCCAGCGTACGGTCAGAGGAGGCAAAGCCGTCGTGGGTGTCGCCGCCGGTGCTGCCGTGACCGGGAAAATGCTTGGGTGCGCACAGCATGCCGCCGTCGGTCAGCCCCTTGACCACCTGAGAGACCATACTGGCCACCAGATCGGGGTCCGAGCCAAAGCTCCGCTGCTTGACCACGGTGTTATCCTCGTTGGTCAGCACATCCGCCACCGGAGAGAAGTTTACGTTAAAGCCCAGGGCGGTCAGATCCTTGGCTTGGGTTGCGCCAATGTTATAAGCTTCCTGGGTGTCGCCGGTTTCACCGTAGACAGACATGTCGTCAAACTGCGTGGTGCCCAGAGAATCGGCAGCCCGGGCAACGGTGCCGCCTTCCTCGTCCACACCGATGAACAGTCTGCGACCGGTGGCACTTTCGGAAAAGCTCTGGATGTTTTCGATCATCTCGGTGGTCTGATCGGTGGAAACCAGATTGGTGCTGAAATAGATGATGCCGCCCACCGGCCACTTTTCAATGGCAGCCTTGGTGGTATCGCCGCTTTGGGTTACCCGGGTGTAGCCGGTAAGCGCCTCCGGGGTAACAAACAGCATCTGGCAGATCTTTTCCTCCAGCGTCATATCCCGCAGCATTACCCGGGCACGGGCAGCATTGGCATCGGCTTGGGCTGCATCGTCGCTGGGCGCAACAGAGGTGGAGAAGCTTTCGCTTGAGGAATCGGCGGCATCTTCTGAATTGCTTCCGGTGATGGGCTGCTGCTCCAGTGCGGCACCGGCGGCGGCAAGGTCCTGAATATTCTGGGTGTCGGCAACGGACTGCTCAGCCTGTGCCTCTGCCAGGTTATGATAGCGGTTTTGGAAGAACAACGCAGAGCCTGCGGCGATGGATCCGATGATTGCCACCACCAGCAGCATGGAAATGATAAAGCGTTTGCCCATGGGTACCTCCGTAAATTTAAAATGTCATGCTCAATGTCATTCCTACAGTATAGCGCATTCAAACGTGTTTTTCTACATACAATCGGAATTTTCGTGCTTTTTTTGCGGAAATTATGGCGCAGATGAAAATTGACACAAAAAATCATGTAAGTTTTGACAAAATTCACGGTTCTATCACACAAAGGCGGAAAACTATGATATAATGAAGCATCAGGAACGGTCTGCCCGCTTAATCGGGCAGAACCAGAGAAAGGAATGAACTGTATGTCTGAGGAATCCTCTGTTTATAAGATATGTCCCCAGTGCGGACAATCTGTGTCTGTTGCGGCAAAGTTTTGTCCCACCTGCGGAACGCCCTTTGGAACGGAAGGCGCGGATTTTGTAGCCTATGAGCGCTATCAGACTCCGGAGCAGCCCAATGTACCCGCGGGCGGAAGTGTGGATGATACCATGCTGTATTCGCCCTATGGCACTGACCAGGGAAATATGGGCGGCATGGACGCAACAATGTATCCGGGACCGGATCAGGGCGGCAGCAGCGATGCCCGCCGTCAGCCGCGCACCGTGTCCGGCGGTCAGGTGCCCGGTGCCAATGATGAGAGCGGCAATCCCGGCGATTTTCGGGGCGATGACGGCTGGGAGCAGCCCGAGGATGCGGAATACGGTGAAGCACCCCATGGCGGCAGAACCCAGGCTGAGGCGGCTTCTGCGCCGGATCCCGATGATGACGGCGGAAAGAAAAAGGGACTGGTGGTCACTGCGGTAGCAGCGGCACTGCTGGTGGTGGTCATTGCGTTTGGCGTGGTCATGGCGTTCCGGCTGGGCATTGTGGGCTCCAAGGACAAGGATGATCCCACCGTATTGGCGCAGCAGGAGCTGGACCAGCAGAACTATGCCGAGGCAATTTCCCAGCTGGAGAAAATTGTGGCAGACGGAAATGCCACCAAGGAAACCTATGAGCTGCTGGGCGAAGCCTATACTGGCAATGAAGATCCTGAGGGCGCGGCAGACGCTTATCTGCGGGGCTATCAGGCGCTCAATGAAAGTACGCTGAAAAAGTCTGCCATGGACGCCTATCTGAAGCTGGGCGACGAAGCAAAGGCAGAAGAAGACTACGTAAAGGCAAAGGAATATTACGACACGGTGCTGGAAAAGCTGGACCCCAGCAACTCCACTGCCATTGCCGGACTGGCAAGCCTGAAGCAGGGCGCGGTGACCAATCCCAGTCCTTCGCCAACGACTTCTACAAAGCCCGAAACCTCTCCGGAGATTGCGCCGCCTTCTCCCTCTGCTGCCGGGACTGTAATTGAGACGGAGGAAGCGGTTGCAACGCCAACGCCGACGCCCACGCCGACTCCAAAGCCCTCTCCGACTCCAAAACCCTCTCCGACTCCCACGCCCACGGCAACACCGACTGCCAAGCCGTCTCCGTCCCCCTCGCCCTCTCCCAAGCCGTCTCCCTCTCCTTCGCCTTCGCCCACGCCCGAACCGGTAACGACCTCGGATGTCATTACCTTCAATGGACATAAGTATCAGCTGATTATGGGCAACTTTAGCTGGTGGGATGCGCAAGCCGATGCGAAAGAGCGCGGCGGACAGGTTGCAATGCCCAACACCCAGGAGGAATTTGACACCATCGCAAAGCTGGGCAGCGACAACGGAATGGTATTCCTGTGGCTCAACGCTTCGGTTGGTGATGTTTCCGATTGGGGCAGCGCTTACTGGGAAAATGGCGATTCTGTTGGCTATCTCAACTGGTATCCCGGCGAACCCAGCGGCGGCGAGGAATACTACCTTAGCATGTTCAGCGTTGACGGTACCTGGTACAACAATGATGCTGCAAACACAGTGAAGGAGTATTCCGGCAAGAAGGGCTATGTGCTCCAGATCGACGAATAAGGAAACAAACCTCCGCGGCGCCTTAGAATGCCGCGGAGGTTTTTGCATGCTGAAATTAAGAGTGCAACTGCCGGTATTCTTCCACCAGCTGGAGCTTTTTGATTCGGGGCAGCTGTTTGATGGCATATTCCCTGCGAAGGGCGCTGGACTTATCCGGCAGACACTCCTGATAAACCAGGGTAACCGGCAGATGGCTGCGAGTGTATTTGGCTCCTGCGCCGGACTGATGCTGCTGAAGCCGCTTTTCCACATCTGCGGCAATGCCGGTATACAGGGAGCCGTCGCCGCAGGAGAGCATATAGACGTAATACATGAAATACCTCAAAAGAAACGCGCCGGAAACAGGTCCGGCGCGTTTTTGTGTTGTTAAAACTCATAAAGAGGGGCAGACTTTCCGTTGCCCTCGCGCCAGTCAAGATCGCCTCGCGCCAGTCCCAGTGTCAGCATTTCGGCTGTGGCAAGGTTGGTGGCAAAGGGAACGTTGTGCATGTCGCATAGCCGCTCAATCTGGAGCAGGTTCTGCTCCTGGACGGGATCGTTGCAGCCGGGATCGGTGAAGAACAGCACCAGATCAATCTCGTTATAGGCAATGCGCGCGCCTACCTGCTGCTGACCGCCCTGAGCACGGGACAGATAAAGGGTAATGGGAAGACCCGTTGCCTCAGACACCAGCCGTCCTGTGGTGTTGGTGGCGGAGAGTGAATGCTTTGCCAGAATGCCCTTGTAGGCAATACAGAACTGTACCATCAGTTCCTTCTTTTTGTCGTGTGCCATGATTGCAATGTTCATATCTATCGCCTCCAGCTCAGATTGAATCCGTTAAAAGTGCATATGCATCAGGGGCGCCTCCATGCCCATCAGCCGGCGGCTGATATGAAGGCAGGCGACTGCTGCGCCCTTTCGACTGCGGAGTACCAATGCGCTGCCCTGGGATGCGGCAACAGGAACAGCCTGATCCTCGGGGATCAGCCCTAGCAGCGGCAGACCAATGGAATCCATAATATCGTCTACATTGGAACGCAGGGACCCAAGCAGATGCCGAGATACCCGATTGACCACCAGCTCAATGGGGGAGATGCCTTTTTCCACCAGCAGGGATGCCGTGTGCTGCCCATCTCGCAGCGCGGCGGCGTCGGGGGTGGAAACAATGATTGCCCGGGTGGCATAGGCGGCAGCCAGATCAAAGCCAAAGCCGATGCCGGCGGGCGCGTCCAGCAGCACCCAATCGTAGGTTTCGGCAGCCTCTTCAATGAGCCTGCCAAAAATGATGTCGTCCACCAGCCCCGCGCGGGTTTTACTGGGCGCGGTGAGCAGCTGAAGCCCGGGAATGACCGGATGCTCCGGCGCGTCGGAGAGGTATTGGTTCTCCATCATCACGTCCAGGAAACTGACGGTGGCGCAGTCGGTCATGCCAAGGGCAATGTCCAGATTGCTCAGCCCAATGTCGCAGTCAATGGCAAGCACCCGCTGCCCCATGGCGGCAAGACAGGAGGCAAGTCCGGCACAAAGGGTGGTTTTGCCGGTGCCGCCTTTGCCGGAGGTTACCACTAATACTTCGCCCATGGACAAATCTCCTTTCGCAGTCACATGATAACATTATAACCAGTCCCTCGGCAAATTTCAACAGAATTATTTGAAGCCGGGGCAAATTTTGCAGCAAAATGTGCGGAACGGAATCCGAGGTATCCCTACTATATGCAGGAGCCGCGGGTTTTATCGCAAAAAG
>ERZ780226.2195-NODE-2195-length-13838-cov-2.720380_pt1 | contig 13838 bp, 13 predicted proteins | sample MGYA00511165_ERZ780226 | MGnify/ENA primary metagenome ERZ780226 (study PRJEB29588, sample SAMEA2152373) | human gut metagenome | biome: human gut; feature: human-associated habitat; material: faeces | place: Denmark | collected 2008/2010 ...
TTTGCCCCCCTGGGGGATGAACGGCTCGCCCCCGCGGGCGCAGCCGTGTTCGATCACGATGGGCTCAGGCATTTGCCGCCTCCTTTTCCGCAAGGGCGTTGACCGTGTCGATCAGCACCGTGATATCGAGGCTGACCGGGCATTTCTCGACGCAGCGTCCGCATCCGACGCACAGCATCTTGCCGTAGCGGTCCTCGAAGTAGTTGAGCTTGTGCATGAACCGGTTGCGCACGCGGTCCTTCTTCTCGGGGCGCGGGTTATGGCCGCCTGCCATCTCGGTGTACTCCGAGAACATGCAGCTGTCCCAGCAGCGGAAGCGCACGCCCTCCTTGTTGCGGTTCTCCTGGTCGATGTCGAAGCAGTAGCAGGTGGGGCAGACGAACGTGCAGGTCCCGCAGTTCAGGCACTTGATGCTCATGGCATCCCACAGCTCGTCGCTGTCGGCGAGCCGCCCGATCTTCTCCTTGATGCCTGCTCCGTCGACGGAAAGCGTGCAGTGCACGTCGGTGGGGGCAGCCTCGCCTTCCTCGACGAAGGCCTTACATGCGCCGGCAAGCGCGTCTTGCCCCTTGTCGGTCTGCGCGACGACGGTGTAGGCGTCTCCGCAGTCGCGCAGCATCAGGTCTGCTGCGGGCGCGGCGTTGGGGTCGATGCCCATCGACTCGCAGAAGCAGGTCTCGGCAGGTGAGGTGCAGCCGATGGCGACGGTCGTGATCTTGTTGCGCTTGGCCTCGTAGTACTCATCGACGTATCCCTTCGTGAAGAACACGTCGTCCAGGCAGTCGATGGAGCGCATGTCGCACGGGCGCACGCCAAACAGCACCTGCTCGCTCGACTCGATGATCGGGTCGATGAACATGTTGTTGTTCGTGTCGACGCCGTAGTGGTACATCTTCTGCGCCTGCGGGAACAGCAGGTCCTTGGGCGGCAGGGTAGTGTTGGTCGCGTCGAGGCGCATCTTGTCGGAGCTGATGTAGGGCGCGAACTTGAGCACGCCTTTTACCTCTTTGGGAACGTAGACGACCGCCTGCTTGGAGAGCTCGGCGAGAAGTTCGTCCAGTTTGTCCTTTCTCAACAGCATGTCAGGTCCTCCTTCCTACATGAACTCTTCGAGGTCGTTTAGGTCGTAGGTGCGCAGCACGTCGGGGTTTTCGGTCGTCATGCCGCTCTCGTATTCGCCGAACAGCTCGTTCATGTCTTTGACGAGCTCGCGGTTCAGGCTCATGAGCGGCAGGCCCATCGGGCAGACACGCTCGCACTCGCCGCACTCGATGCAGCGGTCGGAGATGTGGAAGGCCCGGATGAGCCCGTAGAAGCGGTTCTCGGTGAGGTTGTTCTGCTTGCCGAGCCAGCCAACGCGCCGCTGGTCCACGAAGCAGGTGCGGCAGGTGCAGCACGGGCACACGTCGCGGCAGGCGTAGCAGCGGATGCATTTCTCCCACGCCCTGTTGAAGAAGTCCTGACGCGCCTGCCCGCTCATGCCCTCGATGAGAGTCGCCTGCTCGAAGCGGTCTGCCGGAGGCGTCTCCACCACCTGCTCGCCGATCAGCTCGTCGCTCGTGACGGGGTTGCGGTGCTGGCAGTACGTGCACTTGTTGAGCACGGCGCCTGTCTTGCGGTCTCGCATCTGCGGGCAGGGAAGCCCGATGAGGTAGACGTCGTCGCGCGAGAACTGGTTGTCCTGGACCATGCGGTTTATGGCGCGCGAGTCGCAGCCGCGCACGCACAGCCCGATCTTGCCGCGCTGCTTGAGGTCCAAGACGTACTTGGCGAGGTTGTTGACGCAGTACTCGTCGAAGACGAGCCGGTCGGTGTCGTCGGGAGTCAGGCACACGAGCGGCGTGGTCTGCTTGTCGAATCGGCCGGCCTCCCAGCCCACGAAGGCGGCGATTGTGCCGTCTTCGAGCAGCTGGCGTGCCCGGGTGCGAATCTGCCCTTGCGTGTCTGCCATGACTACCTCCCCTCCTCGTGCGCGTCGGCGGCATCGGCTGCGGGCGCCTGCTTGGGGCCCTTGCCCATGACGGAGGCGCCGAGCGAGGGCTCGAGCTTGAAGTCGTCGCCGATGGGCCCGAGCTCGCGGATGCGTTCGCAGAAGGCGGTCGCGGTGTCGCGGAACTTGCCCGCCTCGGCGCCCGAGATCCACTTGATCTGGAAACGGTCGGGCTCCAGCCCGATGAACTCGAGCTCGCGCTTGAAGATCATCATGCGGCGCTTGGCGTAGTAGTTGCCCGTCGCGTAATGGCAGTCACCGGGATGGCAGCCGCACACGAGCACGCCATCGGCGCCGCGTTGCAGCGCTTCGAGCACGTACTGGGGGTTGACCCTTCCCGAGCACGGGACGCGCAGCAGGTGGATGTCTGCGGGGTACTTCATGCGGTTGAGGCCGGCGAGGTCGGCGCCGGTGTAAGTGCACCAGCGGCACGTGAACGCCAAGATCTTGGGCCTGAACTCTTCGAACGCGGCAGTGCCGGCGGTCTGGTCGGTCTGTTCTACCACTGACATAGGGCGTCAACCTCCCTCATAATCTCTTCGTCGGTGAATCCGAGCAGGTCGAGCGCGCCTGGGCGGCAGGCGACGGTGCAGGCACCGCAGCCCTGGCACAGCGCGGAGTTGACCTCGCAGACCTGGCGCGTGACCTTCACGGAGTTCTCGTGCAGCGTCACCTGCTGCAAGCTCAGCGCGCCGTACGGGCAGATTGGCACGCACTGGCCGCAGCCCGAGCACTTCGAGACGTCGACGTGCGAGATCTGCGGCTCGGAGTCGAGCGTGTCGTGGCTGAACATGCCGATGACCTTGGACGCCGCGGCACCCGCCTGGGCGACGGTGTCGGGGATGTCCTTGGGGCCCTGGGCGGCTCCTGCCAGGTAGATGCCGCGCGAGGCGGTCTCGACGGGGCGCAGCTTGGGGTGTGCTTCGGTGATCCAGCCGTCCTCGTCGCATTGCACGCCGAACAGCATGGCGGTCTCGCGCGACTTCGCCGAAGGCACCATGGCGGTCTCGACGACGACCATATCGGCGTCCACCTGCACGTTCTCGCCCAGGATCGTGTCGTTGCCGAGCACGACGAGGTGGTCGCCTTCCTTGTAGATTTTGCTCACACGGCCGCGCAGGTACAGCGCGCCGTCGTTTTTGGCCTGCATGTAGAACTCGTCGTAGCGCCGGCCCGGCGTGCGCACGTCCATGTAGAACACGTAGCAGCGCCCGTCCTTGACCTTGTCGAGGTACTGGTGCGCGTGCTTGGCGCCGTACATGCAGCAGGCGCGGGAGCAGTAGGCGCGTCCCTTGTTGGGGTCGCGGCTGCCCACGCACTTGATGATGACGACGGACTTGGGCTCCTTGCCGTCAGAGGGGCGCAGGATGTGGCCTTCGGTGGGGCCCGATGCGTTGACGAGGCGCTCGAAGTGCAGGCCGTCGATGACGTCCGGGTAGGCGCCCCCACCGTATTCGGGGTAGATGTCTTGCCACTTGATGAGGTCGTAGCCCGTGGCGAGCACGACGGCGCCGTAGGTCTCGGTCGTCACCTTGTCGACGTCCTCGTAGTTGATGGCGCCGGTGGGGCACACCTTGGCGCACAGGCCGCACTTGCCGCGCGTGAGCATCGTGCAATGCTCGGGGTCGATGACCGGCTTGGACGGGACGGCCTGCTCGAAGGGCTTGTAGATGGCGGGGCGGGTGTCCATGAGCTCGTTCCACTCGTTGGGAATCCGCTTGTTCGGGCACTTGGTGGAGCACAGCCCGCAGCCCGTGCACTTGTCGTAGTCGACGTACTTGGCGTGCTCGCGGATGGTCACCTGGAAGTTGCCCACGTAGCCGTCGACCTTCTCGACTTCCGACAGCGTCTTGACGGTGATGTTGGGGTGGTTGCCCGTCTCGGACATCTTGGGCGTGCAGATGCATGCCGAGCAGTCCATGGTGGGGAAGGTCTTGTCGAGCTTGGGCATCTTGCCGCCGATGGTCGCCTCGCGCTCCACGATGGTCACCTGGTAGCCCGCATCGGCGATGTCGAGTGCCGCCTGCATGCCGGCGATGCCGCCGCCCACTACGAGCGCGCGCTTGTTGACGGGAATCTGCTGCGTGAACAGCGGCACGTTGCGGTCGACCTTGGCGACTGCCATCCTGACGAGCTCTTTTGCCTTGGCGGTTGCCTCGTCGTAGTCGGTGTGGACCCACGAGCACTGCTCGCGCAAGTTGGCGACTTCGAGCATGTAGGGGTTGATCTTGGTCTGCGACAGGAGGTTGCGCCAGGTCACCTCGTGCATGGCAGGCAAACAGGCCGCCACGACGATGCGGTCGAGGTCGTATTTCTCGATGGCCTCTTTGATCTTTGCCTGCCCGGGGTCGGAGCAGGTGTACTTGTTGTCTTCCGCGTGCACGACGTTGGGAAGCGTCGCGGCATAGTCGCGCACCGCCTCGCAGTCGACGGTTGCGGCGATGTTTGTGCCGCAGTGGCAGACGAACACTCCGATTCTGCTCATCGCGTCACCTCCTCGGTCTTGGTATCCGCGACGATCCTGTCCTGCGCGAGCTGGGCCGCAGGCTCGAAGTGGTAGCCGAGCCCCGCCTCATCGGGCGTGGCGCCCATCGCCATGGCGAGCAGCTCCGTGAAGTAGTAGACGGGCAGGTGGTAGTCGGTGCCCATCTCCGAGTTGATCTGCTGCTCGCGCATGTCGAGGTTGAGCCAGCACAGCGGGCACGAGGTGACTATGGCCTCGGCGCCGCAGGCCTTGGCGTTGCGGAAGATCCGCTCGACGGCCTTGCGGGCGGCTTTGGGCTTGACCACGTGGTTCGAGGCGCCGCAGCACTCCGTCTTGAAGCCCCATTGCACGCACTCGGCGCCGCAGGCGTCGAGCAGGCGCTCCATGCTGGTGGGGTTTTCCACGTCGTCGAAGTTGCAGACTTCGGCGGGGCGCACCTGCGTGCAGCCGTAGTAGCAGGCGATCTTCATGCCGCCGAGCGTCTTTTGCAGCCTCGAGACGGTCAAATCGACCACGTCGGGCTCGACCATGATCTCGAGCAGGCTTTTCACGTCAGCCTCGGCGGCGTAGTCCATGTCGATGAGCTCGCTTACGTGCCGGCGGTTCTCCTCGCTTTGGCGCGCCCAGTGCCGAGCGCCCTTGAGTGCCGAGTAGCAGCCCGTGCACGGCGCCACAATGTCGAGGCCGGGGTACTGGCGCTCGCTCAGGGCAAGGCTGCGCGCGGGCAGGGCGTGCATGAGGTCGTCGTCGGTGATGCGCGCGGCGGAGGTGCCGCAGCAGCACCAGTCGTCGATCTCTTTCATCTCGAGACCGATTTTGTCGGCGACGTACTTGGCCGATTGCGTGTACGCGATTCCCGTCGAGCCGGCAGAGCAGCCCGGGAACCACGAGTACTTGAGCTCTGTCACTTCTGCTCACCGTCCTTCTCGAGGCATTTCTCGTAGATTTTGCGGACGGCATCGCGGTCCTTGACCGAGTGCTTGCCGATGCCGACCATGCCCTTCGCGAGCATCTTGGGCGCGCTGAGCATGTCCTGCGCCAGGTGCCCCGACTTGAGGTTGAAAAACGCCGCCAGGTACTGCTCGTTGTTGCGGCCGTCGGCCTTGACGCCTTTGAGAAACTGCGTCTCGAACGCGTTGCTCTCGGGGATGCAGCGGTGCCCGCGGGCATGCGACTCGCGGCGCACCTCCCGCATGATCTTCGTGATGTCGATGTTTTGCGGGCAGCGCGTGGAACACACCATGCACTGCGCGCACAGCCATGGGCCGGTGGCGCTCAGCGCCTTTTCGGTCAGCCCCATCTGCAGCGCGCGCATGATCTGCTGTGGGGAGAGGTCCATGTCGTCTGCCATGGGGCAGCCCGCTGCGCACTTGCCGCATTGATAGCAGTCGCGCAAGTTGACGTTGGCGCGCTGCGCGATGGTCTGGGCTAGTTCGCGATCGGCGACGGCAACGTCGCTGAGGTTTACCGTGTGCATCTAGACTCCCTTCTTTTCGTGCATCGCATATGAAAAAATCTTAGCGATGAAACGAGGGGGTCCGAGGTGCCTGTTCATTGTTGGCCGTCATGATTCCGTGAGCGGTTGACCTGCGATTTTGTCCGATTTTGGTCGATTTTTTGCTACCGTTCGCACAGCGGCGCGTAGATATGGGGCGTGGTTTTTGGCATGCTTGGGTATCGGGCGAAAGGCCATGGGACACCTGTCTCCGTCGATGCGGGGCGCGAGCCCCCTTCTCTCACGCGCGCTTGTTTCGTACGAGCGACGCTGCGATTGTCAGCACCGAGAGCACGAAGCACACGAACATGATCTGCGCGATGGCCGTAGAGAGCACCTGCGGGTCAGACTCCGAGATAATCGTCGAACCGAGCGACGAGGACAGCATCGTCGAGGCAAAGGCGAGACTTGCCGTCTGCCCGATGCCGCGCATGGTCGAGACCGTCGCGTTGGCTTCCGAGTAGTGGCTGCGGTCGACGCACGAGAGTATGGCGTTGTTGTTGGGCGCGGAAAAGGCCCCGAGCCCGATGCCGAGCACGACGAGCGCGGTGACGATGAACCACAGGGGCGTGTCGGCGCTCAGCGTAAGGAGCATGCCGAGCGAGCACGTGCACAGTGCCACGCCAGTCGTCGCGATGGCGGCGGGGGCAAAGCGGTCCGACAGGCGGCCCGAAACGGGCGCGAGCACGACTTGGGCAAGCGGCTGAACAACGAGGAGCAGGCCTGCCATGGCGGCGTCGAGTCCTTTGACGTTTTGCAGGTAGATGGCCATGGTGTAGGCGACGGCAAAGACGGCGGCAAAGTTGAGCATCGTCGCCAGGTTCGAAAACCCGTAGGCCCTGCTCTCGGCAAAGAGCCTGACGTGTATCATCGGGTGTTCGCAGCGCCATTCGAGCAAGACGAACACGGTGAGCACGAACACGCCCGCAGCGAGCACGAATGGTCCCCACTGCTGGGTCGCAAGCTCGGTGAGCCCCAGCATGAGCAGCACGATCGCGATCACGTAGAGCGTGTTGCCGCGGTGGTCAAAGCTCGCGGGCGCGTCTTTCGAGTCATCTTCCAGACGCAGGCAGAACACGAAGGCGAGCACGCTCAGCGCGATGCCGAGGGCAAAGATCGTGCGCCATCCCAGGGTATCGTTGAACACGCCGCCGAGCGTCGGGCCCAAGGCGAGTCCCACGAAGACCGAGCTCACGGAAATGCCGAGCATGCGGCCTTTGACCTGCGGTGCAAAGTACAAGAGCATGAGCGGGATGTTTGCTGCCAGAACGACCGCGGCAGAGACGCCCGTCAGGAAGCGGAAGGCGACGAGCAGGTAGATGTTGGTGGACAGCGCGCACAGGGCGCTCGTGGCGGCGAAGGCGACGCAGCCCACGAGAATCATCTGGCGCCTGCCGCGCAGGTCGGCAAGGCTTCCCATGCAGGCGGAAAACGCCGCGGTGGAAAGCGTGTAGGCGTTCACGACCCAGGTCGAGATTCCTGCCGGGGCATTGAACTCGGTGCTGATGTCGGTGATGGACAGGTTGAGTGCCGAAGACATGAACGGGGCCATGAACGAGGTGACCATGGCCACGAACAGCGCTGTTTTCTGGTCTTTCGTCATGGGCTACAGCTGGCTCGACGGGATATGGACCTCTCCGTGGGCGAGATCCTTCGTTGTTCCGTTTTCGAGACGCACCTTGAGCGTCAGGTCGTCGTTCACGCCGATGACGGTGGCCTCGAACGAATCTGCTCCCGCATAGACGGTGACGGTCTTCCCGTCCAGCAGCGAATGAGCGCGGTAGTACTCCAAAAACGGCTTGTCCGGCACCCGATCGTAGTCTTGCATGAACAGGTCCGCGACACGGGCGGCCAGCTGGGCACGCTTGTCCTCGGCGCCCTCGTCGCCGGAGGTGAGCGCCTGCGCGACGTGCGCGATTTGCTCGGGATAGCCGCCTTTGGGTCGCGCGACGTTTACCCCGATGCCCACGACTACATAGGTGACCGCATGCGACTCTGCGCTGAACTGGGCCTCGGTCAAGATCCCGCATACCTTGTGACCATTGCAGAAGATGTCGTTTACCCACTTGATCTGGGTCTGGAGCCCGAAGATCTCCTCGATGGCGCGTGCTGTCACGCAAGCGGCGTATGTGGTGAGAAGCGACACGTCCTCGAGCTCGAACGTCGGCCTGAGCAGCAGCGAGAAGTAGATGCCCGCCCCCTTGGGCGAGTAGAACGGGCGCCCCTGGCGTCCGCGCCCCGCGGTCTGGCAGTTGGCGACGACGAACGTGCCCTCCGGCGCACCGTGCTCGGCGAGCAGCTTGCAGCGCGTGTTGGTCGAGTCGATGGAGTCGTGGTACTCGACGACGATGCGGTGGTCGGTCACGTAGTGCTGGATGCTCGCCGCGGAAAGAATGGTCGATGCGGCGCTGAGACGGTACCCTCTCCCGGTCACGCTCTCGATGTCGTAGCCCTCTGCCTGGAGCGCGCGAATGGCCTTCCAGATGGAGTTGCGGGTCACACCCAGATCGGAGGCGAGCTTACCTCCGGAGACGAAGCTTCCCTTGTGCGCCTCGAGGCGCTGCAGCACCCTGTCTTTTGTCGTCGTATTCATGGTGGTCATTGTACACGCTCGAACTTAGGTCGAGATCTGCCAATAGTCGAGCAGCCTGCTACAGGCTGCCGTTAGCTGCGATGAGGTCGGCGAGCGTCACGTGCTCGTTGCGAAAGCGCGCGTCGGGGTTCTTCTCGCCCATCGGCATGTGTATGGCCTTGGCGGGGCAGGCGTTGATGCAGGCAAGACAGGCCGTACACACCGGCTCGTCGTGTGCCGGGCGCACCGCTCGCGCCCCGGTTTCCTCATGCATGAGCTCGATGCAGTCGACCGGGCACACGCTCGCGCAGATGCCGCAGCCCGTGCACGCGTCGGTGATCTGCAGCATGCTGTTTAGGAACTGCGGGTTCTCGAAGATGTCGCCGTGTTTCTCCAGTCCTTCGCGGTAGACGCGCAGGTCCTGCTCGGTGGCGGGCTTGAGGTAGCGGCGTCGTGCCGTGAGGTCGGCGCAGATGCCGTTGAGCTGCTCGTCGATGTGCTTGTCGAGCGTGAGCTGCTGCGCGATGTCAAAGCCGGGCAGCCAGTTGTCGACCATGAGCACGTCGTTGGTGTAGGCGGCCTCGAGCCCAAGCCCGTCGAGGAAGCGTCTCGCGACCTCGGTGGCGCCACCGTGCCGGTTGCCGTATGTCAGCACGAGGTAGAGGTAGTCCGTCTGAAAGGTCATGGTGCGCAGGAAACGCTTGACCAGGGGCGGAAGGTCGTGACCGTAGACGGGACACACGATCCCGATCGCGTCGGCCTCAAACGTCTGCGTGCCTTCGCGCATGAGCTGCGCGATGCTTTCCGTTTGATCGTGTGTGGCCTGCGCGATGCGCCGTGCCGCGTACAGGCTGTTGCCCGTCCCCGTGAAGAAGAAAACCATGACGTGCCTCTCTCGAGTGACGCCCTGCGTGCGGGCGTCTGATCTACAGGCACGATTCTACGCGGTTTTGAGCGCCTTTCGCACGGCTGTGGCGACGACGATCGCCACAGCTCCCTTGCAGCAGTCGATCGCGATGAAGGGAGCATCTGCCATGAGGAAGGCGGCAAGCGGGTCGGTCTGCGTGAAGAACATCATCCACAGCCACCCCAAGACATCCGAGATGGAGATGACCAGCACCGCGGTGACCACGTCGCAGACAATCTGCTTCACGCCGCGCTTTTCCAGCTGCAGGCGCACAGCGGAGGCGATGACCGTCCCGATGAGGTAGCTGAACAAAAAACCCGAGCTCGCGCGGATGATGCCGCCGGTCATGCCCGAGAACACGGGCAGCCCCGCAGCGCCCATGAGCAGGTAGACGCCCGTCGTGACGGCGGCCTGCTTGGGGGTCATCAGCAAGGCGATGAGGATGACGACCGCGGTCTGCAGCGTGAAGGGGATGGGGCCTACGGGGATGGTGAAAAAGCACGAGACGACGAGGAGCGCGACGCACAATGCGCAGGTAGCGATGCTCTTGGTTGAAATACGGGTTTGGGCGTGTTCCATCGGTGCTCCAGTCGACTCGGGATAATTGTCACCATAAAATAGATATAGGGTGACAATAAGTCAAGACACGAATGCGATCTGGCAGCGCAGCGCGAGAGAGCACCTGCGTTGAGATGCGTGCGGGAGCGTGGGTAGGTTGTGCGCGTATCGCTAGATGAAGGTGAGCAGCGCGTAGGAGCCGACGCCGACGACGATGCACCAGACGAGCGACTTGGTCTTGTAGCCGACGACGAGCACGAGGGCGGCGGCAATGAAGGGGATGAGCGCCGGCCAGGGGCCGTTAGCGAACACGGTTGGGCTGAGCAAGTCGTTGGCTATGAGGGCGGCGAATGCCGCAGGCGGGATGAGGTTGAGCGCGCGTACCGCATTGGCGGGAAGCTCACGTCCCTTCAGGGCAAAGACGGGTACCACGCGGCAGATGAGCATGGTGATTGCACAGGCGAGAAAGACGATGAAGAAGCTCGTCCAATCCATCAGTTGCCCCCTTTGCCGCCGGCAACCTTGGGGTGGCGCCTGCCATACGCGTAGCCGCATGCCACGCCGAGCAGAGCGCCGATGAGGATCGCCGGGCCGGAAAGGCCGATGCACTTGCACAGAAAGACGCCAGCCGCGGCGGTGAAGATCGTGATGAGGTTCGTGGCGTTCACCTTCTGCATGCACAGCAGACAGATGAAGATGGACGTCATGGCAAACGAAGCGATGGCCGTCGGAAACGAGACGAGCATGCCGATGAGGGCGCCTGCCACGGTCGAGGCGGTCCACGACGCCTGGCTGCACAGGTTGACGACGGTGGCGCGTTTGACGTCCCAGTTCTTGTTCTCGAACTGCGCGAGGTTCACGCCGAAGCTCTCGTCGGTGACCGTGGCGCCGAACAGGAACGTGAGCGGCCTGCTCACGTTCTCGCAGAAGCGCGACAGCGATGCGCCGTAGAGCATCTGTCGGGTGTTGACGAGCGTGACGCTCAAGATGATGGAGAGCAGGGGGTTTCCGGCGAGCCACATGTTGGGAATCATGTACTGGCCCGCGCCCGAGTAGAACAGGGTGGACATGATCAGGCACATGGCCCAGTTCATGCCCGCCTGCTGGCAAAGCAGGCCGCACGGCAGCCCGAGCACGACATAACCCGCCATAATCGGCCACGCCGCCTTGAGTCCGTCGAGTATGAAATTGTCCTGCTGCTGGGTGCCATTCTCCATAACGCTTGATATTACTTCATCTAGCATGTGTTTTTGAAGTGCTAGATTCGGCGCAGCCCTGCCCAGATCCACATGATGAGCGGGGAGGGAATGATCTTGCCGGCGATGCGCATCAGAAACGCGAACACCGAGCAGGTCGCGATGGGGTAGTTGGCCTTGTTGACGAGCGTCGACCAGCGCGCCACGCGGCGCGGGGAAAGCTGCGGCCAGGGGTGTCTGACGGTCTGGCCGTTCGCGGTGCGACGGGCAACCTCGACGAACTCGGTCTTGATCCAGATCGGGCACACGGCGGTGACGCGAATGCCCCGCCCGTGCAGCTCGCGGCGCAGCGCGCGCGTGTACGAGATGACGAAGGCCTTGCTCGCGGCGTAGACGTTCAGGCCGGGCAGCGGCTGGAACCCGGCGCTCGAGGCAAACTCCAGGATGCGCGCGCCGCAGCGCATGAAGGGCAGGGCGGTTTGCGTCAGGTCCACGAGCGCACGGCAGTTCAGGTCGATCATGTCGTCGATCTCGTCGAGTCCCATGTCCTCGAAGGTGCCGAACTTTCCAAAGCCTGCGGCGTTGACGAGCAGGCCGACCTCGAACGCCTCGTCGCCGGCAGCGCGTTGTTCGAGCTGCTCTTTCACCAAAGGCGCGGCGTTTCTTCGGGTCAGGTCGAGCGGGAGCACTCGTGCGGGCGTCTCAAGCGTTTCCGCGAGCGCGGCAAGGCGCTCCTCGCGGCGCGCGATGAGCCAAATCTCCCCGTAGTCTCCCGACGCGTCGGCGAGCTTCGCGTACTCGCGGCCCATGCCGCTCGACGCGCCGGTCACGATGGCAATCTTCACTTGACACTCCGTTCGCTGCTGACCTTTGGTTACGCTTGCACCACGGCGGGCATGCCCTCGGGGTGCTTCGCCCGATACGATGATACATTTGAACAAATCTAAGGTAAGATAGTGCAACCCGCAATCGAGAACGAGAAATGCAGAGCATGCGGGACTGTCATGATGGGATTTTCGATGACAAAAGACGATGTTTCAGACAACGGCGCACATGACGCCGATACCACTATCGACGAGGGCCCCGATGCGGTCGAGGAACCCGCGCTCACGGGCATCCTGAAGCCGAGGGACCTCGTTGAAAGCTACGACGAGCAGGCGGACCGGATCGTCGACGGCATTAGAGATGCCGACGAGGACACGAAGCTCATACAGACGGCCAGCGCCATCGTCGACGACATAGCATCAGAACGCCCCGAGGCGCGCGAGGTGCTAGAAGGCGATACGCCTGGCGCCGGCGACGAGCATGTAGACGCGGCGGCGAGGCGCGAGGTGCGCGCCGATGCGGCTGATGTGTCCGCGCCGGAGGCGGACGACAAAGGCGCCGAGAGCGATGTCGATTCTGCGAAGGATGAGGGCCATGCGGACGGGGCGGTTCTCGAGGACGGTGCGAGCGCCGACGCAACGACTGTGCTCAGCTCCGAAGAACTCGATGCGGCTGACGGGGCGGCTCCCGAGCACGCAGATGATTTCGAGAGAATCGAGGCACAGGGCAACTGGCTCGACGACATCGACGACGAGGACACGCCCACCGGCGAGCTTCCCGTTGTGCCGGTCATCCCCGCGCGCGAGCCTGCGCAAGCTGCCGAGGACGTCCAAGACGCGCCCAAGAAAAAGAAGAAGCACACGGGCTTGAAAGTCCTGCTCGTCGTCCTGATCGTGCTCGCTGCGATCGTCGGCGGGTGCTGCGCGGCGCTTGCCTACGACGACGGGCAGCGCATCCAGAAGGTCCCCACCAAGACGATGCTCGACGGCAACACCGACGTGTCGGGCATGACGGCAGACGAGCTTTCCTCCACCATCAAGGCACGTATGGAAAGCGGGCTGGTGGCAGACGTCAAGCTCACGCTCGGCACGGACAGCTTCTCCATCGACCTGCGCGATGTCGGGACGGTCGACACCCAAAAGACCGTCGATGCGGCCTTTGCCCCGTACGACAAGCCCATGTGGGAGCGTTGGATCGACCGCGTCAAGGAGCTCTTCGGCGGCACGACCGAGACCTACAACGTCATCACAGTCTGCGTGCCGTCTGCCGACCAGCTCTCCGACAAGGTGACCGAGATTGCGAGCGGCATCGACAGGGATCCGAAGGACGCCGGCTACACCTACGACAAGGCCACGAACGCGCTCAAGGCAACAGCCGCCGAGAAAGGCCAGAAGGTCAACGTCGATGCGACGGTTGCCGCCATCCAAGACGAGATCCTCGCCGTGGGCGAGAAAAACGCGGCGGTTATCGCCGTCAAGGGCGAGATCGATACCGAAGACCCCAAGGTCACGACGCCGGGGCAGGCAATCTACGTCGACACGAACGCATGCCGGGTGCACCTGTACGAGAACGGCAGCGAGGTGAAGAGCTACCCCTGCACGCCGGGCAAGTCCGGGTACTCCACGCCCAAGGGCGACTGGAAGCTCTCGTACAAGGACGCCTCGCCGACCTGGTACAATCCGCACAGCGAGTGGGCGGCGGATATGCCCGAGAGCATCCCGCCGGGGCCGAACAACCCGCTGGGCTTGCGCGCGCTGGCGGTCAGCTGCGGTGGCGGCATCTTCCTGCACGGGACGACGAACACCGGCCA
>ERZ780226.2199-NODE-2199-length-13829-cov-4.047553_pt1 | contig 13829 bp, 16 predicted proteins | sample MGYA00511165_ERZ780226 | MGnify/ENA primary metagenome ERZ780226 (study PRJEB29588, sample SAMEA2152373) | human gut metagenome | biome: human gut; feature: human-associated habitat; material: faeces | place: Denmark | collected 2008/2010 ...
TATATAAGAGGCATAGCACCAAAATTACTTTCGTCATAATATTCAGATATCATAGCATCTTCTACATAAGAAGAACTAGTAACGGCATTTTCTAAAGCATTAGGATATATTTTATAACCATCATATCTAGATATCATACCACTTGCTCTACCTTCAAAAAAGTATTCCCCTCTAGCATTTTTTTTCATTATATCTCCAGTATCAATATACTCTCTTCCATCAATATTAATTGTTTTATGTAATACTTCTCCATCAAATTCGCATACTGGATTACTACCCTTACTATAATATAGATGACCAAGTTCACCACAACTCAATTCTTTCATAGTATCAGGATTAATAATAATACCACTACCACCGGGTAAATCAATTCCACAACTACCAGGAGTAGACATAAAAGGATCTTCTAATATACAAGTACCATTAAATTCACTCATACCATAACCAGTTCTAAGTAAACACTTAGCATTATGTGATATTAAAAATCTATTAATATTAGCAAGCTGTGTAATAGTAAGTGTACCGCCTCCATATACTGCTTCTTCAAGAAAAGATAAATCAGCATTATTATATTTATCATCACCTATAAGTCTAAGCCAAAAAGAGGGTGTACCAAATAAACAATTAGCCTTAGTTTTAAGTAAAATATCAATAATATTTTCTTGTGAAAATATTGGTATTTCTATCATTTCTAATCCCAAACTATGACCCAAATGCATCGAATCAGAAAAACCAAATTGAGCAAAGCCAGGAAGTACATGTAAAAATGTTTTAACTCTACTATAATCTATATTTGATATTTGATGTTGAAAAGCAATAAAATTAACATTCTCATTAGTTGAAGGAATAGTTTTCGGTACTCCTGTTGTACCAGAAGAATGGCATATTGTAGCTACTTCATTCTCTACATATGGGTTAGTATAACATACTTGATATCTTGAATCCTTAAGAAATCTATCTACTCCAAATATATTAATATTACCATACAAAGTACTTACTCTCTTAACAATATCTTCATCCTTAAATTTCATTCTATACATAGCACTTTCAAGCATAGGTAAAGAATCAGTAATCTTAGTAATTAATACTTTATCAATATTTAATTCATTATAAATATAATCCTCAATAGGTTTAATTGAAGTTTCATATACCTTATCAAAACATACAATAGCATTTACTTTTTCTTTTTCTAAAAAATATTTCATTCTATCTTCTTTACTAGTAGGATCAATATTATCTGAAATAGCTCCAATCTTATTTAAAGCATATATAATAATAGTAGACTCTGGTAAATTAGGAAGTAAAAGTGCTACTCTATCACCTTTTCTAATCCCCATAGCAGCAAATCCCTTAGCATACCTATCTATTAATTCAATAAATTTCCCATAAGTATACCTTTTTCTTCCAAATCTAAGTGCATATTTATCTAAATTATTCTTATTACACTCCCTAATATATCCATACATAGTATATTTAGGAATATTATTAAGAATAATATCAAAACTATCACTAGGATTATTCTGTATTTCTCTTTTTATTTCTTCTATTCTTTTTAATAATTCCATCTCTAAACCACCCTTTACAAAATTTCCCCTCTAAACCATTAATATTATACCATAATCAAAAGCTAAAAAAAATGTACCATTTGTGTACATTTTTTCAGTCCGTAAAATGACATAAGTTCACTATAAGTTAACTATCTATCTACCCTTTCCACTCTCAATATCTGGCAAATATAAAGAAAACTTTTTATTAATTACTTTCATAACATTATTATCATATTTCATAGGTAATACTACTTCATAATAGTATTCTCTAAGTATATCATCTGAAATATTATATTCAGAAATAACTTCATCTAAACTATCTAAATCAATAAGAAATTTATTATACTCTTCTTCGTTATATGGAGGAATATTATTTTTTTGTCTATATAATCCCTTATTAATACATTTAAATCTTATTCCCATTCGTTTAAGATTAATATATTCTCCTAGTAACAAATCACATCCATTACTAAGAAGTAAAGCACCTACTGCTCTTGTCTTAGTTCTATCTAATACGACTTCATTAGTTTGACTATTATATCTATATAACTCTCCACTATTTTTTAATTCCCTTTGAATACTTAATTCTTCTATCATTTTAGGACTACTAATTGAAGTAACAGAACTTTCCATATCATTAGTATAACCAACCTTAATATAATGTTTATTTCCATTAACATCAATTTCTTTTAAAGTATTAAAATCAGCCTCAGTAGTATCTGAAGTAACAGAATCAACAAAAGAAGAAGCAATATAACTATCGCCATTAACATCCATAACAAATAATGTTTTAACATCTCCAAAAGTATTAAGTTCTCTACCTGATATTAAAGAGCAAGATAAGTATTGTTTACTATACCCATTACCACGATAATTTGAGTCTCCCTTTACACCAGGTTCTAAATAACTAGCATGAATTACTGTCATAAAGTCTTCTCCATTAGTAATATTATCATAATTAGTAATATCTCTTTCCCATAACTTAACAGAATAGTCTCTGCACTTCTCTTCTAACTCAAATATCTCTTTTAAATCTTTTTCAAATTCTAATCCTACTAGTGAAGCATCATCTTTATATTTACCATACTTAAAACAATACTCTACATTATCACCACTAGTTAAATCATTTAGTATTCTATTATAAATACCACATAAATCAGAATATTTACTTTTAAATTCTTTTAATTTCTTATAAGCATCTATATAAATATCATTGTTAACTTCCATATCAATAAGCATAGCAAGTTCTTTCTCTAACTCTGTAATATAACCTCTTACACTAGAATTAATTAAAACATAATCAGTAATATAACTAAATTTTCTCATAACACACTCCTATCTAAATAAACATATCATTATTTTAACTCTTCAATTTGTCAGTATTTCCGACAAGTTAAAATTATATCAAGTTTTTCATCATTCAAATTATAATAACCTATTCAATTAACCATCTCTTTTAGTTGTTGCATTTTTTACAATAACTGAAATTCATTTCTTTACTCAGTGGTTATCCCAAAATTTGCATATACCACCAAAAGCTTTATTTCAAAGACTTAATGGCTTTGAAATACCCTGCAAGACCTTAGACTTGTAGGGCATAATATATTAATCTTTCTTAATACCTAAATATTCATAAGTCTTATCAGTAACAACTCTACCTCTAGCAGTTCTCTTTAAATAACCCTGTTGTAATAAATAAGGTTCATATACATCTTCAATAGTAGAAGCCTCTTCTCCAATTGAAGAAGCAAGAGCCTCAAGTCCTACAGGTCCCCCATTAAATCTTTCTACAATAGAAAGAAGTAAATTATAATCAGTATCATCTAAACCAGTCTTATCAACTTTTAATCTATCTAAAGAATTATCAAGAATCTCTTTATTAATAATACCATCACCATATACTAAAGCAAAATCCCTAACTCTCTTAAATAACCTATTAGCAATTCTAGGAGTACCCCTACTTCTCTTAGCAAGTTCCCTAGCAGCATCATCCGTAATAGGAGTATCAAGTACTCTAGAAGTTCTCTTAATAATCTGATATAGTTCATCCTCAGTATAAAAATTAAGTTTAGAAATAATACCAAATCTATCTCTTAAAGGACTAGATAAATCACCCGCCCTAGTAGTAGCTCCTACTAAAGTAAAATGTGGTAAATTAATCTTAATATTTCTAGATGAACCATCACTACCTACTATTATATCTAAGTAAAAATCTTCCATTGCTGGATATAAAATCTCTTCAATATATCTAGGAATTCTATGAATCTCATCAATAAATAGAACATCCCCTTCTTCTAAAGTAGATAGTATTGCAGCTAAGTCCCCACTCTTCTCAATCGAAGGCCCACTAGCAGTCTTAATATTAGTACCAAGTTCATTAGCAATAATATAAGCAAGAGTAGTCTTACCAAGTCCAGGAGGACCATATAATAAAATATGATCTAAAGTCTCTCCTCTCATAACCGAAGACTTAATAAATACCCCTAAATTCTCTTTAATCTCACTTTGACCAACATACTCATCTAAAGATACCGGTCTAATAGTCATATCCTTATCCTCTTTAAATTCTTCACTACTCATTATTCTATCATTCATCTATTCCCCCTCCTTGTATATAGTCTTATATAAATCTTTAGTCCCCTTTTCTTCCATATCTAATTCAATCTTAGGTAAATCATCCCTACTACCAAGTCCAAAATAATCCAAAAACTCATCAGTAGTCTTATATAAAGTAGGTCTCCCAATAGTATCAGCCTTACCACACTCTTTAATAAGTCCTTTAGCTAGTAACCTTCTCATAACATAAGCCGAATCCACTCCTCGTAAAGATTCAACATTCCCCCTCGTAATAGGTTCATTGTAGGCAATAATAGCAAGTGTCTCTAAAGCCGATTGTGATAAACAATTCGAAGTAGGCTCTTCAAGTAACTTCTGATAATATTCCTTATGTTCTTCTCTAGTCGTAAGTTTAATCGTATTACCTAAAAAATTAATTCTAAGACCTCTCTTATTATCATCATAATAATTCTTCAAATTAAGAACAATCCTCTTAGCCTCTTCTTCATCAATTTCTAATATTCTCTCAATATCTTTCAAAGTAATACCAAGATCACCTTGAACATATAAAAGTCCTTCTACTACACTTTCCATCTTAATTCCTCAATTCTATTAATATCTTATCAAAATTCTTATCTTGATTAATAACAACATCTTTCTCTTTAACCATTTCTAATATTGATAAAAAAGTAACAACCACTATTGGTCTATTATACTCTTCAAACAAATCATCTAAATAAGCCTTCTTCTTAGTCATAAGAATCTTCTTAATATTATTCTTTCTCTCTCTAACCGAATATTCCCTTTTAGTAACAGTAGTCTCTAAAGGCTTATCAAGTTCTTTTCTCTCTAAAAATTTCTTAAAAGCCTCAAGTAAATTATCAATCGTATCTTCTCCACTAAGAACACTCTCAGTATAATTACTAACCTTCTCTGGAGCTTTAATATATATCTTCTTTCTTTCTTCCTCTAATTCTTTAAATACTGGTGTCATCTCTTTATATTTCTTATATTCAAGTAACTTATTAATAAGATTCTCTCTCGTAATCTCTTCATCTTCTTCACTATTATCTTCCTCTTTCTTATTACTAGGAAGTAATAGTTTAGACTTCAAATACATAAGCTCTGCAGCCATAACTAAATAAGAAGAAGAAATATTAATATTAAGATTCTCTTCATGATTAATATAATCTAAATATTTATCTGTTATCTCTTCTACTTTAATATCAAAAATATCTATATTAGACTCCTTTACCAAATGTAAAAGTAAATCCAAAGGCCCTTCAAAATTATCTATTGATATATAATCCATATATCCACCATCCTACCTAATTATATCATGTATTTAACCATTAGTAAATAAAGAATTACTCCCAAAACTATTGCTTTTATATAAAAAATATAGTATTATATACAAGGCTGTAAAAAATATTGTTATTTTTGTAACCAAATAAGTTACATATTTTAACAAAAAATAGTAGTATAATAGAATTAGCAGGAGGAATTTATAATGGAACCAAAGTCTTATATTATACCAGACAATATTTTTGAAGAAGTAAATGCAGTAACTCATGAACTAATTAGATATGAAAATCCTAATAATTTAAATTGGATGCCAGCATACCAAGATGTTCTAAATCAAATGGGCAAAGGGGATCAGTATCTAAATCATCGTTTACTTACCTTTGTAGTAAGAAGAATAAGTGAACTTGGTTACGATATCAATGATCACCCATTTAAACTTACTAGATATAGATAAAGACAGGGCCTAAAGTCCTGTCTTTATTTTTCTAATATATAAATTAACTCTTTAATAGAGCATTACCAGTAGTAAACGATAATATTAATATTCCTAGTATAATTCCTTTACTCTTATTATTATCCATGTCTAAATGCCTACTTCAATTATCTTACAATCACAATTCTAAAATAAATTAAGTTCAATGTAAACAATTAATTATTTCTATTTCTATTAATTTTCTTTACCAATCTATAAGCATTATCATTCATATAGTTCTTATCTCTATATTTACTTATATACATATACTTAGCAATATCAATAAGTTCATCAGTATTACAATTTAAAAGAATTTTACCTATGGCAATAATATCCTTTTTATAATAATCTCTAACATTTATTTTAGAAATATCATTAGCAATCATAAGTCTATTCATACTCTCATTAATCTTTAAACTTTTAGGATAATCCTTACTTAAAGAAAATATATCAGTATCAATAGAAATACCATATTCACTAAGTATAAACATCATAACTTGTGCCCTAATTCTATCATTATTATCGAAGAAATTAGGAGTATCACAATAAAATAATTTATATATTTCATATAATAACAAATCACTTTTTTTCAAAGTAATATCTTTAATATTTTCTAAATTATTCATTCTCTTAACTTCGTTTGGAATCAAATCAACAAAATCACTATCTTTATTATTAGTATTAATATTCAATCCTTTCTTTTATCTACTTAATTTTATACCAGAAAAATCGCTTCTTAATTGTCCATTTCTTGCTATATTTGTTTCAGCAATTTTGTCTTTAATCTCTGTAAGCCATTGCTCATATTCATCATCATTTTTAACTGTTATATTTCCATTTTCACTTTGCGTATTTTTCTCTAGTGTATTGTACTGGCTAATATCAGCTATTTTATATAGATCACATAGTGCAACAATCATTGCACTATTTAAATCTAGTTCTTCAGAGCAACTTTTACAAAAGAATGTCCAATCACCATTTGCATCGTGCGATACATACTCAATAGGACTTTGTTTACTCATTACATGCCTACAAGTAAATGTAACTTTATCCTTTCCATCACTAAATTGAAAATTATCTTCTTTTTTAAATTTATCAAATAATCCCATCTTAATTTCCCTCGCTTTTTATTTAAATCTATATTTCGTTCTCTTTTGCAACAAACACATTACCCGATACTGTTTTGAAAGCAATAACTTTATCATTATCTGATATGCTTGTATTGTTTAGATATTTGTTAGACATCTTTCTTGCTTCTTCATCTCCATTTGCCATTTGTTTAAGGAAATCTTCTCTTTGTCTTCCACTTAATCTGTCTGGATTCTTGCTTACCCTTGCAAATACAATACCTTCAAATCCAAATATCTTTTTTCTTCCCCAATTATCAAATTTTTGGTATTTAAAAATGTCTGTATGTTTCTCTCTTATTTCTTCTATTATAGGAGTATAGTATAAACTTTCAAATGCCTGTCCCATTTGTTTTACTTTGCATTCTGCAATATGTGTTACTTTATTTCTAGATAGAATTATCCAAATATTTATTGGTATTATTAATACCATCATAATATAGCCTAGTATCTCTAAATTAATCATTGTAAAAATAAACCCTATAAACATTAGCATAACAGACACTGCATATAATAAGTACATTTTCCCATTGTTTAGAATTATATTTTAACATTTCTTTTTGCAATGTTTTGTTGCTTTTTATTCTTTTTACTAAAGTTTCGTTATCCTTCATAAAATCCCCTTTATTTAACATTAATTTTTTTATATTTGATATAAGCTATATATCCTGCTATTGTTAAAATAACTAATATTGAAACTACAATTGATGTGCTACCATATTGTCCAAACTCTTTTTGGGCTGCTGTATTATCAACTTTTTTATCTTCCTTTGTATTATCTACTTTTATATCTTTATCTTCATTTTTTTCATTTTTATTTTCTGTTTGTTTTCCATATTCTTCAGATGTTTTTTTATCTTCTTCTTTTTTCTCTACTATTGTAATATTTATTTCTTTACTTGAAATATTCCCTAATCTATCTCTTACATAAACCGTATATTTCCCACTTTTATCTACTGTAAATTTATTATTTGATGTCCAATTTTCTTTATCTAACGAATAAGCATCATTAATTAATCCAACACTATCATCTGTTGCTGTTACAATTATATTTTTATCTTGTTGTTCTATACTTATTGTAGGTGCTGTATCATCTACTACTAAATATTGTTCTATACCTTCTGCTGTAAAATTTTCTTCTATATATTCTTTTGCTTTACTATCAGATTTACAATATATCTTTGCTTTTTCACAATCTTGGAATACTGCACCTTTTATTTCTATTACAGAATTAGGAATTACTATTTTTTCTAAATTCTGACTTCCATCAAAAGCTCCCCAACCCAGTTTAGTTACATAACTTGGCACGTCAAACTCTTTATCTGTCTTTCCAATTGGATATGCAACTAATTCTGTTTTATCTTTACTATATAAAATTCCATCTACACTGGTATATTTTGTATTTCCTTGTTCTACAAGTATTTCCGTTAAAGAAGTACATCTCACAAAAGAATTAGCTCCAAAATCAGTAATGCTCTTGGGTAATGTAACAGTTGTTAAACTTGTACAACCTGCAAATGAAGCCCAAGTTAATCTTTCCAAATTTTTAGGTAATGATATATTTTTTAGGCTTGTACATCCACTAAAACAATAATATCCTATTTCATTTAAACTATTTGGAAATTCAATATCTTCTAAATTTACTAAACCATAAAATACTGACTTGTTTACTCCTATACTTTCAATACCTTCTTCAATTTTTATATGCTTAACATCATTTCTTGATACTTGAGAAAAACAATTATCTGTTATTTCTCCTGTTCCTGTAAAAGTTAAAGTCCCTGTTTCTGTGTTAAAACTCCAGTTATTGGTTTCTGTACTCCCTGTTAATGTTTCTGCATTTACATTTGAAGTGCAAATAGATAGCATTATTGTAATTATTACTCCTGCTATAAATAAACTTTTCTTTTTCATTTGTTATTCCTCCCTATTTTTTAGATTTTCCTTTGTATTACCAAATTTATTATTTTTTATTACTGCTAAATAAATTTTACCATAACTATCCCAATAAAAACAATGCTTTTAGCAAATTTTATCTAACATATTTTTTACTCTTTCCTTTGCTTTTAACACGTTCAATTTCTTCTAATCTCTGTCTTTCTTTAACAACTGCTTTATCAGCTTCTTTCTTACATAAAATAGTTCTTCTTTCAATCATATATAAATATTGATTATCCTCATTTATGCTCTTTATCTTTGATGCAAGTTTTTTAAGTTGCTTATCAAAATCAATATCTTCCTGCTTTACTGATTTTCTTTTCTTTTTTGTAAATTTTCTCTTGTTCCTTTTAAAGTTCTTACTTCATTCCTAGACTAGCACTAATACTTCTTTCGTGATTAGAATAATGTTCTATAACATAATCTTCTAATATTTCATAATAATCTAATGTTAGTAATCTATAATTCATTTTTCTATTCACTTCCTAAAACAATATTACAAATCAATTTGTATTGTTCCTTAAAATTCTCTTTTGTTCTATCACTTAAATCATTATAATCTTTTTCAAAACATTCTTTTAACCAATTTCTTACTTCATTAAGATTAATTTTATTCCTATTATATGCTGAATTAAATAACATTGGAATATTATCAAAATGAGCAATAATATCACCATCAGCAACACATAAATCTTCAATATTTGTTGCATTTTTACTACTTCTATGGTTATATACACAACTCAATACTCTATCTATTCTTTCTTTTAGATAATCATATTTATTTAATATTTCTTCAGCTAATATTTTACCATTTATGTGATGATCTTTTCTTTCTCCGCTTCCTTGAATGTATCATGAAAATCGGCCTTTATACTATTACATCAACTACTATTAGTGAAACTATACCCATATTACACTTTTCAATAATTTCTTTGTTAATTCATTACTATTGCATACTTTTGCAAAACATAAAACCTCTGATTCCTTGCTACATAAGGAATTAGAGGTTTTGTCTCACTGGTTCCGTTGTTGTAGTTGTTTACAACTTGGAATTCGTAACGATTGATAGAAATGTCAATCAGTTTTATATTTATAATTTAGCATATGTTTTTTGATTTGGCAAGATGGAATTTTGAATTATTTATTGTTTCTTTAAGCTTTTGCTGTTTTTTTCTCTAGTTGTTTTAGGCTCTTTTATCGTTTGTGCAGTTTGTTGCAAAGCAACAGCATAAACTTGAAAAAGAGAATGCACAAAAAACATCAGCACTATTTTTTAGTGTTAATGTTTAAAAACTTTTGTGACATTTTCGAAAACTACTGAAAATGGGACTGGAAATTCATCCAGTCCCATTGTTTGAGCCTCTTACATATCTTCGGATGCTATCAAAGGCATTGTAATAGTAAGTACCAATCCTATTGCCGCACCTATCCCCAGCTGATTAGTTGTGAACCCAAGGAAAGTCTCAGGCTCGTGACCATCTATCAAGCACAAACCAATCAATGACACTACAAAGAGTGTTAATGCACCAATAGATAACGCCATACAGACAATCTTCTTTATAGTACCTACTATATCGATTGTGTCATGATGTGGCTGATAGGAATTGAGTGCATAACCAGACATGTAATAATCGTATTCTCTTGCCTTTTCATTCATCTTTCTCATAAAAATTCCTCCTGAGTGTTTGTTTTTGATAATGTTTATTACGGACTATATATAAAACCCAATTTTGTTGGGTGAAACAAAAAGTAAAAGAATATCCTCTTCTTCAATTTTCTATGTCGTTTATTAAGAGGACTGGAATTTCCAGTCCTCTTTATTCCTAGCATTTATGGAGCTGTTTACATAGACAATCCCAATGCATTTTTGTAACCGTCCATTATCGACATTCCCATACCTGCACCACCATCTCCTGTCGGATCATCGTCATCGTTTTTTTCTCCTGTAGGTGCACCGAAATCATCCATTGTGTTTCCTAAATCAGCAACTTGCTTAGTTGCCATCGGCTTATCTTCGGTACAGCTGTCTTCAGAGCACATTCCAAAATCGTCCATTGTATTATTCATAACTACCTCACAATCCACATTACAGAATTCTTCGAATGACATTGTATTATCTGGCTTTGGATAAATCTTCAAGTAACCTTTGACAATGGGATTATCGCTAATTCCCACCATCTCATAAATGTTAATTCGAGAGTTATTAATAATCTCCCCTCTTGAATTTACCCACTTACAGCTGTCACCAACAAAGTCCGTTGCTTTTACGCCTGCCTTGATGTCCTCGACAATGTCGGCTACATATCTGTTGCCATTAGGTGTTTCATAGACGACGACACATTTCTGGTCAACTCGTCCATTTTCATTCGGTTCAGGTACAACAGCCCAGTGAGCAGTAATTCCTACTTCAGCGAGCTTGTGAATCAGCCTCCACGAATGATGAAAACAGCAACCGCCTCCGTACTTTTCCACACAAGCAGACATTTTTCTCGGCATATCAATAGCTTTTACACCATCTCCATAGCCGATTGTATTTGCCAGCTCCATCGAATAGATACCTGTTGTTGCGACCTCTTGGTATGTTTCGTTAAATGCCTTTGTAAACTCTGTGTTGTTCATTTTCATTTTGCATTCTCCTTTTCATTGTTGTAGATTTTTAGCAAGCGACGTAGAGGAGTCTTGATCCTGTTCTCATTTTAGGAACTCTGAATGATGTTGCCTTTACAGGTGTTTCTGTTTCAATTGCCCAGTTGAAGAAACTCAAATTCTTGAAGTATTCTCCACCCATTGCAGTAACATCCTTGTAGCACTCATCAACAGCAGAATAATGTTCCTTCATCATCGAATACAAGCTCGGCTCAGTGCAGATAAGATGCCTTTTAATCTTTGCGACAAAAACATCAATTCCATCAGCCGTTGTAATTCTCTGAGAACAAGGAATAATCTCCTCGTACATATCGGCAAATCTTCTTGCCTTTTCCTCTGTTACGCAGAAAATTGTATTAATTTGCGAGTAAATCTCTGCGTAGGTCTTCTTTTTGAGCTGGTTAAGCTCTCGTGTGTTAAAGTGCTTCACTTCCGTGAATGCGAGTGTCTGTGCTGCCATAGTAATACCTCCAAAAATTATTTTTTTATATGTAAACACCCCAAGGTGTAAAAACGGATATTAACTCTATATAAAAAGCACTTGGCTTGTCTATTCATTATACCATAATTATGTAAATTTGTCAAAATTGGTAAAAAAATAAGGTTTAAAAAACCTTATTTTCTAGTTATATTGCCTTTTTCATTTTTTCTCTATATTCTAATAATTTCTGTTTTCTTCTCTCGTTAGATATTCTTAATCCATCAATTTGGTCTTGATATAATTCTAATAATTTATCGACTTGTTCATCTGTTAAATCTTCTTCTTTAACTTCTCCACTTTCGTAACTTTTTTGCAATTTTAGTAATCTTGTTTCATCTGTTTCTATTGCTTTTATTTTATCAAAGAATTGACTTCCATATTTACTATTCTTTATTTTTTCTTTTCTTAATTCATTAGATTTTTTCAATTCTTCTATTTGCTTATTGTATAAATTTTCTAAATCTTCTATTTGTTTTTGAGTTAATTCTTCTTCCGTTATTTCTCCATTATCAAATTGTTTTTGAAGTTTTAACAATCTTGTTTCATCATTTTCAATGTTAGTAACTGTTTCTTTAAAACTATCCCTCTTGTTATTAGTTATCTCTTGTGTTTTTAATACCTGATTTTCAATTGGAGTGATATTATTTTCTTTTTTACCAAATAAATTTCTAAAGAAATTTTTTATTTTATAAAAAATACTATTTTCATTAACCTTTATTAATGAATTTTCATTATTATCATTTTTCATTAGTATCCCCTCATTTTAATCTATATTTTTGGTTTCATTTTCCTTTTCATCAATTAGTCTTTCAGCTTCACCTATTGTTTGTGCCTCTTGCTCTAATTCTTGTTTTCTTGCTCTTGCTGTTCTTAATTTAGAACCTCTTTCTTTCCATCTATCAATTCTGCTCATAGCACTTTTATCTGCACCAACACCTTTTGCTTTAATTGATGGTATAACGCTTTCTGAAACAAATTGTGGGTCTTGTAATGCATGGATAACATCATCTTGTCCTTCTAATGCTGGATAAAAAGATGCACCTCTTACAATTTTTCCTTGTAAGTCATCAATTTCTCTTATACCTCTATTTTTAAAGAAATCCTTTACCCTATCATCATATGCTGTTTCTAATTCTTCCATATCATATTTTATGCCCATAGCTGATAAAATTGGACCCACAAATAATAAATCACTTTTTGCTTCATCCCATCCTATTAATTCTATTGGCATATGTTGATATTTTTTATCTCTTGCCAAAAATTTCTTTTGATTATCTTTAACCCAACCATCGTGAACACTTGATAATACATCCAAAATAAATTCATTTGTTACATCTTTATTTTCTCTTGAATCAAAAGCACCACTTACGCGTATATGTAATGATCCTTTTACAATTCCAAATATATCCGCGTCAGCTGGTCCATCCATTACAGCTTGTTTTAATTGTTGTAATCTTTCATCTGATATAAGTTGTGTTTCAGGCTCTTCTCCAAACATTCTTGGAAAATTAGTTTGAGCAAATTTTTGCATTCCTTTTAGTGCATAATCAATTGAGCCTTCAGCATACACTTGAGATTCCAGCTGTTCATTAGTAGATTCTCTTACAACTTTAGTTGCTTCTTCTTCTGACATTCCATTCCAACTCATTAAAGCATCTCTTGCAATTATCTTATATGGAGATAATTGTCCTTTAGCTTCCTCTCTTTTTTGTTCTTCTTCCTGTAGGCTCTGTACTCTTTCAAAGCTTTCCTCATCA
>ERZ780226.2202-NODE-2202-length-13824-cov-3.396761_pt1 | contig 13824 bp, 8 predicted proteins | sample MGYA00511165_ERZ780226 | MGnify/ENA primary metagenome ERZ780226 (study PRJEB29588, sample SAMEA2152373) | human gut metagenome | biome: human gut; feature: human-associated habitat; material: faeces | place: Denmark | collected 2008/2010 ...
TGACGTTCAGCGGCTGGTGGCGTGTATAGATGGCCGTGCCTGAATAACCTTTTTTCTCGGCGTAGTTCCAGTAGGAGGTGTAGCCGTCAAACTGCAGGTCCAGCTGGCCTTCCTGCATCTTGGTCTCTTGCAGGCAGAAAAAGTCGGCGTCGAGCCGTCGGAAAGCTTCGATGAAGCCCTTGTCTTTACAGGCGCGTAGCCCGTTCACATTCCAGGAGATAAATTTCATGTCTATCGTTTTGTTCTTTTCATTTATAGATGATGCATGGGCAAACATACGAAAAAAAACTCGTTTTTTAATGTGGAAGCCTGTAAAATATGGTACTGGAATTCGAGTAGGTGGAGGAAGTTGTCATCGTATGTCCTGAAATCAGGACAACCTGGTATGTTTCCTACCTGCCTTCCCCTTTTAAGGTAAAACCTTTCTCTCGTTGAGAGAGAACCTTTCCCTCGTTAAGAGAGAACACTTCTCTCGTTATGAGAAAAGGTTTCTCATTTTGTGAGAGTGGGGTAGAAACTCTTTTTGTTGATAATCAGGACTCTGTCTCGTGTCGGTAGATATGCTTGCTGTACACCAGTTACGCATCAATACCGCTTGCGGGCGTTTCTTTTCGTCCATTCGCTTGCCGCAAAGGCGTTGCATGTCATAAATATTGTCGCTATAGGACAAAATTATCAGTAATAGAAGTTTGTTTTTTAGTGCAACCGCATAAAAACAAGTTATTTTTCGTAAGTTTGCATAAAAGTCATTGAACAGAATGAGGCAACAAGAGATTTCTGAAGAGATAGTGGTTCGACTGAACAGGGGCGACATGAAGGCATTTGACGCTATTTACCATGCCTACTACCTCTACTTGTGCGCCGTCGTGACCTATTACGTGCATGACAGGAACGTGGCCGCCGAGCTGGTGAACGATGTCTTTGTCGGTGTATGGCGCAACAAGGAGCGCGTGGCCTGCCCGGTGTTGCCTTACTTGAAGCGGGCGGCCCAGAACGCGGCTGTCAGCTACTTGCGTTCCTCCCATTTTAACGAGAGATTGCTGACGGACCACGTGGAGGAAATCTATGCCTATCTGGAAAAGCGCATCATCGCTACGGACAATCCGCTACATGCCTTGGAAGACAGTGAGATGGATGCCCTCATCCGGGCGGAAGTGGAGAAACTGCCACCTCGATGCCGTGCCGTGTTCCAGGTCTGCCTCTATGAGGGCAAAAGTTATGCCGAAATAGCCGACGAACAGCAGCTCAGCGTGTCTACCGTAAGGGGGCAAATGCGCATTGCATTGAACAAGCTGCGCGAAGCCTTGGGCACGCCGTGTATGATTACGGTGCTGATGATGCTTCATGAGCGTTGGCAATGACGCCCCTGCCTCACACACCTGGGCAGAATGCGGCGGATGAGGCTTTCCGAGATAAAAATGCCTGGGTTACGCAAAAAAAATGCTTTTCTTTTAAACGTTTTTCTGTAGTCTGCGTATATAACTGTATATGGAAGACAAAAACAGCATGAATATAGAATCACGAATTGCGGATTTCCTTGCGGGACAATGTTCTGAAAAGGAACGGCAAGAGCTACAGACTTTGCTGGAGCGGGATGAGGAAGCGGCGCGGCTGATGCGGCGCATGTCGGCCGTGTGGGCCGTAGCTTCCCTGCCGGCTTTCGTCGGTAAGGAAGAAGAGAACCTGAGTAAAATCAAGCGGCAAGTTGCTTCAGAGAAACCGAAAGCCATGCGGATTTCCGGCCGGCGGAGGCGGATGGTGGCATGGCTCGCGACGGCCGCAGCCGTGGCACTGCTGCTGGTGAGCAACACCTTGTGGTATCATCACTCCAAGGAACTGACACGTGCCTACATGGCTGCGGAGACACCTTACGAAATCAAGGTGCCGGCAAGCTCGCGGACCAAGGTAACACTGCCGGACGGATCTGTCGTGACACTCAATGCAGGTTCTACGTTGAGATATGCCAGAAGCTTCGGCATTGACAATCGTAATATCTGGCTGGACGGAGAAGGACTCTTCGAGGTGGAGAAAGACAAGGAAAGACCTTTCACGGTCCATACGGAAGACGTGCAGGTACAGGTATTGGGAACAGTCTTTGACCTCTGCGCTTACAGTGGCGACGAGATGGTGACAGTGGCTCTGGTGGAAGGATGCATCGCCATGAAGACCCCTCGAGGCACGAGGCTGGAACTGAAGCCAGACGAGATGGCAAGTTATGACCGCCGGACGGGGAAAGTGGTGAAAGCCAGGACGGACGCGCGAAGAGTCGGTGACTGGACGGATGGCGGGTTGACCTTTGACAATACCCCATTTGAAGACATCGCCCGAAAACTGGAAAGAAAGTTCCAGCTGAAAATACACATTGGAAGTGAACGCCTGAAGAGAGAATGCTTCTCGGGATGCTTCGACCGCGATCAGGGACTGGACGACATCCTGCGGGAAATCAATGTGGACGGACGCTATACTTGGCACAGGAAGGATGGTACAATAACCATCATGGACAAAGCCAAACATTCATATTAACCATTAATCAACATTCCATGAAACTAAGAAAAATCGTCGTGGCGTTCCTGCTGGTTTGGGCAGGAAGCTCATGGGCGGGATTACCGCTGGAGGCCCAGGACCAGGGCCGGAAGTTCACCGTCAGGGTGGAAAACGTGACCATGAAGGAAGCTATTGAGGCAATCAAGGAAAAAGGTGATTATTCGTTCCTGATACGGAACAAGGATATCGACCTTACAAGAAAAGTTACGGTAGACGTCAATGAGGGCACCGTAGAAGAGATGTTGCGCCAGATGCTGGCAGACACCGACATACGCTATGAAGTGAACGGCAACCGTATCGTAGTGTTCCACTCGGCACCCACACAACAGGCGCGGGGTTCGTTCGTGCTGAAAGGTAAGGTCGTAGACGTACACGGTGAAGCCGTCATAGGTGCCAACATACGGGTGGTGGACGGCACGGGAGGTACCATTACGGACGTGGATGGCAACTTCAGCCTGGAGGTGAAGCCAGGTGACCGTATCACTGTTTCTTACATCGGCTACGCTTCGACGGAAATGGCCGTGGGCGATGGACAGCCTATCAGTGTGACGTTGCACGAGGACTCGCGCATGATAGATGAAGTGGTGGTCGTAGGCTACGGTGTGCAGAAGAAAGCTAACCTGACAGGCGCTGTTAGCAGTGTGAAGATGGATGAGGTGCTGGGCAACCGTCCTGTCGTGTCGGTGAGCAACGCTTTGATGGGTGCCATGCCGGGTTTGCAGGTGACAGGTACCTCTGGACAACCAGGTTCGGAACTCTCTTTTAATATTCGTGGTACGAACAGTATCAATGGTGGTAGCCCGCTGGTGTTGGTGGACAACGTGGAGATGGATATCAATATGCTGGATCCGAATGACATCGAGTCGGTAACGGTGCTGAAGGATGCGGCAGCTTCGGCCATCTACGGTGCGCGGGCAGCCTTCGGTGTCATCTTGGTGACGACCAAGAAGGGCAGCGAGGACAAGCGGTTGACCATCAACTATTCGAACAACTTCTCGTTCAGTACACCGATGAACATGCCCAAGAAAGCAAGCCCCATGGAGACCGTGCAGGCTTACAAAGACATGGGTTGGAATGGCACATACCGCACGGGTGAGGACATCGATACGTGGCTGGGTTTCTTGGAAGAATACCGTCAGAACCCGGGCAGCTATCCGGAAGGATATGCCGAGGTGGACGGCATGCGCTACCAGCTGGCTGAGACTGATCTCTTCGATGACATGCTGGAGACGGGCTTCCAGCAGACGCATAACCTAGCCGTGAGCGGCGGAACGAAAGGCTTGTCCTACCGCATGTCGGCCGGTATGGTGAGCCAAGACGGTGTGATGGTGACGAATAAGGACCGTTTCAAACGTTACAATATCTCGTCTTACATCCGTTCGGATGTCTATTCGTGGATTACGCCGGAGCTGGACATCAAGTACACCAATATGTCTTCTTCCATGCCCAACTCGTCGGCAGCCTATGGCATCTGGGGTGCGGCGGTGGCTTTCCCGTCCTACTTCCCGCTGGGCGAGGTAGAAACAAGCGACGGTGCCCTGTTGCCTGTCAACAGTCCGCGCAACCAGATTATGTTAGGAGCACCTAAACTGAACGACCGGGATAATGTCCGTATTTTTGGGAAGGTGACCATTACACCCTTCAAAGACCTGAAAATCATCGGCGAATATACGTTCAACCGGAAGGATAAGGAAAGTACGACCAATATCAACAAGTTTGACTATGCCAACGGCAACAGTAACTTCAGTCAGGAGACATCCACACCTAACTCAAGCTACGAGGTTGGCCGCGAAACGACTGACTATACCGCACTTAACTTTTACGGCACGTATGCCAAGACCTTCGGCAAGCATGACCTGACCGTCATGGGAGGCTTCAATCAGGAAAGCAGCTCTTACCATTACGTATGGGCACAACGCTTAGATATGATTAACGAAGACCTGCCGTCACTCTCGCAAGGCACAGGTGAATACAAGAACTCTGAAAGCTTCTCAGAATACAAGGTACGTGGCCTGTTCTACCGTATTAATTATGACTTTGCAGGCAAATACCTGATAGAGACCAACGGGCGCTATGATGGCTCGTCGAAGTTCCCGTCAGATAGCCGCTTTGGCTTCTTCCCTTCCGTATCGGCCGGATGGCGCGTCAGTGAGGAAGCGTTCATGGATTGGAGTGACTCTTTCCTTTCCAACCTGAAGTTGAGAGGATCGTGGGGAAACATTGGTAACCAAAGCGTGGATCCCTACCAGTTTGTGCCTGCCATGAGCGCCGCCAATCCCAACTGGGTGGTGGACACGACCAAACCGACTACGCTGCAGCCGCCCGCATTGGTGAGCAACTCTTTCACCTGGGAGAAAGTGAGCACGCTGGACTTCGGCTTTGATCTGGGACTCTTCGACAACCGCCTGAATGCCACATTTGACTGGTATCGTCGCGATACGAAAGGTATGTTGGCGCCGGGCATGGAACTTCCTGGCGTATTGGGAGCCGATGCTCCGACTCAAAATACGGCCGATCTTCGTTCCAAAGGATGGGAAATCTCGGTAGACTGGAACGACCGCATAGGTGACTGGAGCTACTACGTGGGCTTCAACCTCTACGACTCGCGCACGCACATTACTAAATATAATAATGAGTCTCAGCTGCTGGGAGATAGATATTACCGTGAAGGCATGGAGTTGGGCGAAATCTGGGGATATGACACTGACCGTTTTTATACGGTGGACGATTTTGAAGAAGGCACGTTGCAGGCTGATCTCACGGGCGGCACCCTGAAACCGGGCATTCCCAAAGTGGAAGGATACAACCCTAATCCGGGCGATGTGCTCTATGTGGACTACAACGATGACGGCATCATCAACAACGGCGACAATACGGCGCTGAACTCCGGTGACATGCGCATTATCGGCAATAACACCCGCCGTTATCAGTACGGCATCCGCGGCGGCGCAAGTTGGAAAGGGATATCTCTCTCTTTCATTCTGCAAGGCGTGGGCAAGCGCGACCTTTGGATTATGAACGAATTGTTCTATCCGCAATATGACCCTTACAGCACTATCTTTAATACGCAGCTCGACTACTGGACCCCTGAACGTACGGATACGTATTTCCCGCGTCTCTATACGCAGGCAGCAGGCAACTCGGCTGCCAACCGCATGACGCAGACGCACTTCCTGCAAAACGGAGCTTACCTGACGATACGGAATATCAGCCTGTCATACACGTTCCCTAAACAATGGCTCAATCCTTGGGGCGTGCAAGGCTTGCAAGTGTTCTTCAGCGGTGAAAACCTCTTCACCTTCGATCACCTGCCGAAGGGGCTCGACCCCGAACGTTCGGCGGAGTATCGCGGTTTCAACTATCCGTACCTGCGCCAGTTCTCGTTTGGTATCAACCTGACTTTATAAACCCTAAAAAACGACAGACAGAATATGAAAAAATATATTATGAGCATAGGTATCTGCCTGTGCATGGCATCCTGCCTCAACGACGGCTTCCTGGACGTAGATCCCAAAGACAGACAGACGGAAGCCACCGCCTTCAGTACTTACGACAATTTCAAAACCTACGCTTGGGGGCTGTATAATATCTTCTATGGATATGGCAATGATCAAAATATGAACTATTTCGAGGATGAATATAATGCTGATAATATGATACGCGCCGTCAGCGGCTTCGAAAGTCAGTATGCCTACCAGACCGCACGAGTAGAAGCGACGGATACGGAACACTGGGATTACAAATATATCCGGAGGGCTAACCTGATGTTGGACAATATTGATGGCTCGTCTTTGACGGAAACGGAGAAAGAGCACTGGCGCAGCGTGGGCTACTTCTTCCGTGCCTACAAATATTTCATGATAATGTCCGATTTTGGTGATATCCCTTGGATAGAACATGTGCTGACAGATGAGAGTCCCGAGCTGTACGCTCCCCGTGATTCGCGCGACCTAGTGGCAAAGAACATTCTGGAAAATCTCCAGTATGCCGCACAACATATCAAAGCCGAAGGCGATGGGGAAAATACCATCAACGCCGATGTGGTGAACGCATTGATTTCCCGTTACGGCCTCTTTGAAGGCACTTGGCGGAAATATCACGGACTACAAGATGCGGAAACTTACCTTCGCGCTAGCGTAGAGGCTTCAGAAAAGGTGATGGCCAATTATACTACCCTGCATACGCCTTACGATGAGTTGTTCAATTCGGAAGATCTATCAGGAGTGGAAGGTATTATTCTTTACAAGAAATACGAGACTGCTCAATTGTGCCATGGCCTTAGCCGTATGGTGCGTACTGGTGAATCGAAGATAGAGATGACCAAAGATGCTGTGGATAGCTATTTGTGCAGCAATGGTTTACCCATTGGCAATGTTAATAGTCAATATGGAGGTGACAAGGATGTCTATGCCCAGTTCACGGACAGAGATTATCGTCTTTACTTTACCGTATGCCCGCCTTATCGGGTAAACCTTACGGGCGCGGCGGCTACGTCTACCGGTTATGAGTTGACCGGAAATGCTCAAGATGAGCAGTTCATTAACCTTATGGCCCAAATCTCTGGCGAAACTTACCATCGCCTGCCCACACTCAACTTCAAGGGATTCTATGTGAAAGAGCAGCCTCACTTCACTTCCTATAACTGGAGTACGGCATGGAATGCTTCTGAAATGGGCTTCTGGATGTGGAAGTACTACAACATCCACACGGATTGCACCAACGCCACTGGTGTAAATACCACAGACGCACCCTTGTTCCGCCTAGGCGAAATCCTGCTGAACTATGCTGAAGCCAAGTGGGAACTGGGTGAGTTTGACAACAGCATAGCTGACTTGACCATTAATAAGCTGCGTCAGCGTGCCGGTGTGCAGCCGATGAACGTGGACGTCATTGGCGCCGATTTCGACCCGGCAAGAGATCCAGACGTGGATCCTGTCTTGTGGGAAATCCGCCGCGAACGTCGTGTTGAGTTGATGGGCGAAGGTTTCCGCTTCGATGACCTGCGGCGCTGGAAGAAAGGTGAGTACCTCAACAAGCAACCTCTCGGTGTCTACGTGGCTGATCCGTCTTACTACAACAATGCTGTGAAAGTCAATGCCGACGGTTACGCTTGGTTCTTCAACGAACCGTTAGGATGGCTGGACAAATATTACTTGCGTCCCATCCCGCTGAATCAGCAGGCGCTCAACCCACAACTGAGCCAAAATCCTGGCTGGGAGAACGAGAATTGATGTTTTTTCTTAATTTTATTACATCAATTTCTGAATGGCCATGAGCGTATTGAGACCATATACTCTGCTTTGCTCCGCCCTGCCGATGCTTTTTGCTTCGGCAGGGGCGGACGCCCAGGAACAACGTATGAATGTTCTCTTCCTGATGGCGGATGACATGCGCCCCGAGCTGGGCTGTTACGGAGTGGAAGAAGTCAAAACTCCCCATATAGACCGTTTGGCAGCCGAGGGAGTCGTCTTCCGCAACGCCTATTGCAACATCCCCGTGAGTGGCGCCTCGCGCGCCAGCTTGCTCACTGGTGTCTATCCCCGTTATCCGGATCGTTTCATTCACTTCTCTGCCCGTGCCAGTAAGGACTGCCCCGAAGCCATACCGATCTCCGGATGGTTTACCCGCCATGGCTACCATACTGTGTCCGATGGCAAAGTGTTCCATCACATCGAAGACCATGCTGATTCGTGGAGTGAGCCACCTTTCCGCACTCATCCGGATGGATATGACGTCTACTGGGCGGAATATAACCGTTGGGAGTTGTGGATGAACTCCGAATCGGGTCGTCACATCAATCCGCGTACTATGCGGGGACCTTTCTGCGAACAGGCTGAAGTGCCGGATACCGCTTACGATGATGGCAAGCTGGCTCTGCGCGCTATCCGCGACCTGACTCGGTTGAAAGACTGCGGAAAACCTTTCTTCTTGGCCTGCGGTTTTTGGAAACCCCATTTGCCGTTTAATGCTCCCAAAAAATATTGGGACCTTTATCCACCTGGATCTATATCGCCTGCTCCGGATCGCTTCCGTCCTGAAGGGCTGCCACACCAAGTGAAGAACTCTGGTGAAATCAATGCTTATGCTTGTGTGGGAGACCCGACGGACACGACTTTCCAGCAGCAGGTAAAGCGAGGTTACTACGCTTGCTTGAGCTATGTGGATGCCCAAATAGGCAAGGTTCTCGATGCCCTCGACTCATTGGGATTGGCAAACAATACCATTGTCGTACTGCTGGGCGACCATGGGTGGAACCTGGGTGAACACAACTTTATTGGGAAACATAACCTGATGGACCGCTCCACGCATGTGCCCCTCATTGTCCGTGTACCGGGTATGCAGAAAGGCGACTGTCGCTCCATGGTGGAATTTGTCGACCTTTACCCCACTTTGTGTGAACTGTGCGGCCTACCTATGCCCGACGGACAACTGGACGGCAAGAGCTTTGCCCAAGTATTTCAAGACCTGCAAGCGCCTACCAAGTCTTGCGTCTACATCCAGTGGGAAGGGGGTGATAACGCTGTGGACAACCGTTTCAGCTATGCGGTATGGATGAAAGACAGTTTGCGGGCGGCCCACATGCTCTTCGACCACCATATTGATCCGCAGGAAGACCGCAACCGGGCGGATTTGCCGCAATATGCCGATGATGTCAGACGTCTGTCTCGTTTCATCCGGCAAGTCAAAACTGAAAATATTCCTTGATATATAGTAATAAATAAATGTCCGCAAGAAGCCAATGTCATTCCGGCGAAAAGATGATGACTAAGTACTGACGAGTTCTAGAATAGGTGGCACCTATTCATAAAAAAGGTGGCACTGATTTATAGAAAAGGTGGCACTGATTTCTACAGTCCTCCTATGCAATACTTTGCCGACTCCGTACCTTGACATGGCTAAGTCGCAGGATAGACGATGGAAAGTCCAGAAGAAGACTTGGCTTCATGCGGATATTCATTAGTAATATTTAATCCCTGCTCTCATGCGCATTTTTCATTTTCTCTTGGCTGCCTGGCTCCTGCTATCCGCCACAGCCTCAGCTCAGCGTCAGGACATCTTGCTGGACAATCAGTGGGATTTCCGTTTTTCGCATCAGGTAGAAGGCAAGACCATCCGTGTTGATTTGCCGCATACCTGGAACGCCCAGGACGCCCTTTCCGGCAAATTAGATTACAAACGCGGCATCGGTAACTACGAACGCCGTGTTTTCATTCGTCCCGAATGGGAAGGTAAACGCCTTTTCCTTCGCTTTGAGGGGGCGGGCAACGTGGCCGATGTTTTTATCAACCATCGTCACGTGGGTCAGCATATAGGTGGTTATGGTGCTTTTGTGTTCGAGATTACCGACCGGGTAATTTATGGGAAAGACAACTCCGTACTCGTGCGTGTCAATAATGCCGAACGCCTTGACGTGATGCCCCTCGTGGGGGACTTCAATATGTATGGCGGTCTCTACCGTGACGTTCATCTCATCGTCACCGATGAAGTCTGTATTTCTCCCCTCAACTACGGTTCGCCCGGCGTACGCTTGATGCAAGACAGCGTATCGCATGAGTATGCCGCTGTCCGCGCTTTGGTAGATCTTTCCAATGGCACGTCTCAACCGCAGAAGGTGGAACTGAAATTTTGCCTGAACGATGGCGGTAAAACGGTCCGTGAGCTTCGGAAAGAACTGACCCTGCCCGCAAACAGTACCGTTTGCGATACTTTGCGCTTCGATCTTGCCAATCCACACCTGTGGGATGGCCGGCGCGATCCCTTCCTCTATCAGACTGAAGTAACCCTCACACGGGGAGGTAGCATTACAGACTGCGTCATTCAGCCCTTGGGGTTGCGTTTCTTTCACATCGACCCTGACCGAGGCTTCTTCCTCAATGGACGACACATGCCCCTTTACGGTGTATGTCGCCATCAGGACCGTCCGGAGATAGGCAACGCCCTGCGCACTTGCCATCATGATGAAGACGCCACCCTCATGTTTGAGATGGGTGTCAACGCCGTACGCCTTGCCCATTATCCGCAGGCTACGTATTTTTACGATCTCATGGACCGTTACGGCATTATTGTGTGGGCGGAAATTCCATTCGTGGGCCCCGGCGGGTATGCCGACAAAGGCTTTGTAGACCTGCCCGACTTCCGTGCTAACGGTAAAGAACAACTGAAAGAACTCATTCGCCAGCATGGCAACCATCCGTCCATTTGCGTATGGGGGCTTTTCAATGAACTGAAAGAGACTGGAGACAATCCTGTAGAATATGTTCGTGAACTTAACGACCTGGCTCATCGCGAAGACCCTACCCGTCTTACCGTCTCCGCCAGCAATCAGTCCCAAGGCAGCCTCAACTTTGTTACCGACGCCATAGCGTGGAACCGTTATGACGGTTGGTACGGGGGCACCCCTGCCGACTTGGGCCGCTGGCTTGACGAGACCCACGGCGACCATCCGCAGCTTCGTATTGCTATCAGTGAATACGGTGCCGGTGCCAGTGTCTACCATCAGCAAGATACTTTGGCCAAACCTCAACCTACTGGTACCTGGCATCCGGAGAACTGGCAGACTTATTATCACATAGAAAACTGGAAAACCATTTCTTCCCGGCCTTACTTGTGGAGTAGTTTCGTATGGAACATGTTTGACTTCGGAGCCGCCCATCGTCATGAAGGCGACCGCCCCGGCATCAATGACAAAGGTCTGGTCACTTTCGACCGCCGCACGCGCAAAGACGCTTTCTACTTCTACAAAGCCAACTGGCGTCCCGATGAGCCCATGCTCCATCTGGCCGAGAAGCGTTGCGTCCTTCGCACGCGTCCGCAGCAAACGTTCATGGCCTTCACCACTTGTTCTCAGGCGGAATTGTTTGTCAATGGGAAAAGCTATGGGAAAGTTGCGGCCGACGCATATGCCACTGTACGCTGGGAAGGCGTCACTCTGCAACCAGGCCTCAACGAAATACGGATAGAGGCATCCGCGGGCAAACGCCAGATCTTGACGGACAGCATGACTTGCACGTATCAGCCGCGCTGACAGTGTAGGTCCGATGAAAGACAAAGGAGGACGTGCCAAAATGAATGAGGGCACTTCCTCCTTTATTCGTTTTTTTCTGTAATTTTGCGGCCTGAAATTTTTAGCCAATATACAGAAATGATAAAGACCCTCAGTAAAAACGCCATTATCGGTTATCCGACCGGTGTCATCACCGGCATCACGTATGGATTGAACCCCTTGTTTGCTGTTCCGTTGATGAAGGACGGGGCTTCGATTGAGTCTATCCTGTTCTTCCGTTATGCTATTGCCGTGCTGTTGCTGGGGGCGTTCCTGCTGTTGCGCAGGCACAGTTTCCGGGTCACGTGGAAGCAGGCGTGCGTGTTGCTCGTGCTGGGTTTGCTTTATACGACCAGCAGCCTTACCTTGTTCGAGGCATACAGGTACATCGCTTCGGGGCTGGCTACGACCATCGTGTTCCTCTATCCTGTGCTTGTGGCCATTATCATGGTCTTCTTGCGGGTAGTTCCTTCATGGCCGGTATGGCTTTCCATTGTCTTGACGTTCGCGGGAGTGGTCATCATGACGCAGGGCGATTCGTCGCAGGCGGTTCATCCGGTGGGGCTTCTGCTTTCTTTCGCTTCGGCTTTGGTCTATGCGCTGTTCATTGTCATCATCAACCGCAGCAAGGTCATCGGGAATATTTCGAACAGCCTCCTCACGTTTTATGCGCTCTCGGTCGGCACGCTTGTCTTTTGGGGGAAGATTGCGCTGTCCGGCGCGGGGATAATGACCGGACTGACGGGGCACCTGGCCTGGCTGAACCTGGTGGGGCTGGCGGTGCTGCCCACCATCGTGTCCACCGCCACGCTGGCTGTGGCCACCCGAAACATCGGGGCGACCAAGGCATCGGTGCTCGGCGTCTTCGAGCCCGTCACGGCCATCCTGGTGGGGACGGTGGTCTTCGGCGAAGCGCTCACGACCAACATCGTCGTCGGCATTGTGATATCGATAGTCGCCATCACGTTCATGATTGCCATGACCAAGCGATAGGTTTCATTTTGACACTTTGACGCGCCGACCGCCTGAGAATCGCCTGTTTCGCCCCGAAGGACAGGCCGATGCAAAAGAACGAAGCGCGGACGGCCTTATCCGCTATGCTTCAATGCAATAGCGAAATCCTTACAAAAATTCTGGAAGAAAAACGGAGCGAAAAGCCGCCCTTTCAGGCTTTGGAAGTCCAAAAACGACGGCTCCGAAGCCCGAAAGCGGGGAAAACAATGCCTTTTCCCTCGGAAAACAATGCTTTTATCGAGGGAAAACATCCGATTTGTCGAGGGAAAACCTGCACGCTGCCGAGGGAAAACATACACGTTGCCCCGCTGAAACAGACGTTTTCCTGCCGAAAGACGGCGCAGGAGGGCCGTTTTCCCTTCCCGTTGGGACGGATGGAGAAAAGAGGGTGTCAGCCCAAAGCGTGTTTTCCTGTCACTTTGTGCCCGTTTCCGCCCGAAAGCATGACATGCTGAAAAACAAAAGCTCCGACATTCGCGGGGAACATCGGAGCCTTTGCTCGTTGGACTACCAGGATTCGAACCTGGACAAACAGAACCAAAACCTGTTGTGCTACCATTACACCATAGTCCAAACTTCAGGTGCTTTCTGTTAAAAAGCGGTGCAAAGATAGAGGTTTCGGTGATACTTTCCAAATATTCAACTGCTTTTTTGAGGCAGATAGCCGATTTTGTTTATCTTTAGATAAGCCAGGCTACACCTTGGAAGCAAAAAGCCGAAAACTTTGTTTTCGCTTTGCGCTTCTCTCGGTTTACACTATCTTTGCTCGTCAGAATAATACATCAATACCTTTTTAGAAAATGAAAAAATTGACATGTTCCCTGCTGCTAGGCCTCACGGCCGCGGCTTCGGCCTGGGCGGGCACTCCGCTCTGGATGCGCGACGTACGCATCTCGCCCGACGGCTCGCAGATCGCCTTCTGCTACAAGGGCGACCTCTACAAAGTGAATGCACAGGGAGGCGAAGCCGTAAGACTTACGTCGCAGGCCTCCTACGAATCGTCGCCCGTGTGGTCGCCCGACGGCCGTCAGATAGCCTTTGCCAGCGACCGCGAAGGCAATATGGACGTCTATGTGATGCCGGCCGACGGCGGAAGCGCACGACGCCTCACCTACAACTCGGCCTCCGAAGTACCCACGGCCTTCTCGCCCGACGGCAAGAAAGTTTATTTCAACGCCGCCCTGCAGGACCCCGCCGCGAGCGCCCTCTTCCCCACTTCGGCC